>Ga0209739_100005_pt1 | contig 144810 bp, 142 predicted proteins | sample JossMetagenome_2_FD_184729 | JGI IMG/M metagenome (GOLD analysis project Ga0209739, IMG submission 184729) | Hot spring sediment microbial communities from Joseph's Coat, Yellowstone National Park, USA - JC3_ASED (SPAdes) (version 3) | ecosystem: Environmental > Aquatic > Thermal springs > Hot...
AATAAACATAAAATCTTTTAAGAAGAAGGGGGTTGTTAATGGAAGTTGTTGAGAAAAGAAAGCTTCTTGAAAGCACCATTTCTCAGATTGAGCGGCAATTTGGGAAAGGAAGCATCATGATCCTTGGCAAGGCGGAAAAGAAGATCGAGGTCTCGGTAATACCTTCGGGGTCTTTAAGCCTTGACATTGCAACCGGAATAGGGGGTATCCCCAGGGGCAGAATAACGGAGATCTACGGTGCTGAAGCTTCAGGAAAGACTACTATCGCCCTTCATGCTGTTGCTTCGGCGCAGAAGTATGGCGGGATCGCAGCCTTCATCGATGCCGAGCATGCCCTCGATGTAAAGTATGCGGAAAAGTTAGGAGTAAAGGTGGATGAGCTTATCGTATCTCAGCCTGACTATGGAGAACAAGCCCTTGAAATCGTAGAAAGCTTGGCAAGAAGTGGCGCGGTTGACCTAATAGTTGTGGACTCAGTTGCTGCTCTTGTTCCAAAGGCTGAGCTTGAAGGCGAGATGGATGAACAACAGGTAGCCTCCCAAGCTCGCTTGATGTCAAAAGCTATGAGAAAGCTTGCCGGTATCCTTTCCAAATCAAACACCGCAATCATCTTCATCAATCAAACACGAATGAAGGTCGGAGTGATGAGCTTTGGTGGACCACCTGAGACAACCCCTGGCGGAATGGCTCTTAAATTTTACGCCACCCTTCGTCTTGATGTGAGAAGGGTTCAGCAGATAAAAGAAGGAGAGGAAATCCTTGGACATCGTGTAAAGATTAAAGTAGTAAAGAATAAGCTTGCTCCTCCCTTTAAGGAGGTAGAGGTTGACATATACTACGGTGAAGGCATCTCCCGTGAGGCAGAGCTCATCGACCTTGGGCTTGCCTTTAACCTCATCGAAAAGAGCGGGTCGTGGTTCTCCTACAAAGGAGAGCGTCTCGGTCAGGGCAGGGAAAATGTAAGAAGGTATCTTAAAGAAAGAAAAGACATTGCGGATGAGCTTGAAGCAAAGATTAGAGAGCTTGCCGGTCTTCCACCTCTCCCGACCTTAGCCTCCTCAACCTTACTTGAAACACCGGAGGTTAGCCCAAAAGCTAAAAAAGGATAAATTGATATGGGTTTTCTCTGTCAGGCAGTCCTTCAAGACTTAAAACAAAGGCTTTCTGCCCTAAAAATTCTTGTTTGTGGGGATGTAATCCTTGATAGGTATTTTTTCGGAAAGGTTGAGCGGATATCGCCTGAAGCCCCTGTCCCCGTTTTTGAGATCGAGAAGATTACCCATTCCCTTGGGGGCGCAGGAAACGTTGCCGCAAACCTTGCTTGCCTTGGCTGTCAGGTTGAGCTCCTTGGTGTTGTAGGGGACGATGAAAAGGGGAAAATCTTCCTTGAGCTTGCTAAGAGCTTAGGTATTGGAACTACGGGCATCATACCAGACCCCCAAAGACCAACGACGATTAAAACTCGGATCATCGCTCAGGCTCAACAGCTTCTAAGAATAGACCGAGAAGAAAGAAAACCCCTGGCTCCTGAGATAAGAGCAAAACTTCAAAAGATATATCAAAATCTTCTTGAAACCTCGGACGGAGTGATAATTTCTGATTATGCAAAGGGAATGTTTTTATCTGAAGGGTTCACTGCCTGGCTCATAGGGGAGGCGCGGGTTAAGGGGAAGCATGTTTTTGTCGACCCAAAGTCCGAAAACTGGAAAAAGTATGAGTCTGCAACAACCATCACGCCAAACTTCAAAGAATTTCGATCGGTAGCCAGGTTTGAGGGCTTAAACCCTGACGATCTAGAAGGAGCATCGCAAGAGCTTGTCAAACGCTTTAACCTTGAGTTTCTTGTCGTCACCCTTGGCAAGGACGGGATCTTTCTCTATCAACCTGATAAGGGTAGCCAGAGGTTTCCAGCCCGAGCTCGAGAGGTATACGATGTTTCAGGAGCAGGAGATACAGCTATAGCAAGCCTTTGCGCCTTTTGGCTTTCCGGTCTGCCTTTAGACCAGGCTGTTGAGCTTGCCAACATCTGCGCTGGCATCGTGGTCGGGAAGCTTGGCACACAACCCGTTTACTTTCATGAACTCGAAAATTACTTTAAAGAAGGAGGGGAGCATGGGTAAAATTCAAACCGTTAGGGCAAGAGAGGTGCTTGATTCTAGAGGGAACCCTACTGTTGAGGTAGAGGTGATACTTGATACCGGCTTTTTTGGGCGAGCCATCGTGCCCTCTGGAGCCTCAACGGGAAAACATGAGGCTTTAGAACTCCGGGATAAGGACCCAAAGAGATACCTTGGCAAGGGCGTGCAGAAGGCAGTTTTTAATGTTAACGAGATCATTGCCCCTCAGCTTGAGGGATTAGACTCTACCGCCCAAGCTGAGATTGATAGGCTCCTTTGCGAGCTTGACGGAACGGAAAACAAATCAAAGCTTGGGGCAAACGCCATCCTTGGGGTCTCAATGGCTGTTGCTCGGGCAAGCGCTGAGGAGCTTGGCATGCCGCTCTTTGCCTATCTCGGAGGAGTTAGAGCTAAGGTTCTTCCCGTTCCTTTCATGAATGTGCTAAACGGCGGGGTGCATGCGGACAATCCCCTTGATATCCAAGAGTTCATGATCGCACCCGTTGGAGCAGATACCTTTAGAAGTGCCCTTAGGATGGGGGTTGAAACCTATCAAACCTTGAAAACCGTCCTTAAAGAAAAGGGGCTTAACACCTCGGTTGGAGATGAAGGAGGCTTTGCCCCGCAGATTGCCACCCCTGAAGAGGCGCTTGAGCTTCTCATGACCGCTATCGAAAGAGCTGGCTATAAGCCCGGTGAAGACATTGCCTTAGCTATCGATGCAGCGGCCTCTGAATTCTATGAGGATGGTTTTTACTACCTACGGGGGATTGGCAAAAAGCTTTCCCGAGAAGAGCTTTGCGAATACTATGAAAACCTTGTAAACTCCTATCCAATCATCTTGCTTGAAGACCCCTTTTCTGAAGACGACCCTGAAGGGTTTAAGCTTATCACCGAACGTCTGGGAGATAAAGTTCAAATCGTAGGGGACGACATCTTTGTGACAAACCCAAAGCGTATCCTTTGGGGTATAGAAGAAAGGCTTGCCAACGCAGTTCTTATCAAGCTAAACCAGATTGGAACGGTTAGTGAGACCATCTCTGCCGTTGAGCTTGCTTACAAGCATGGGTGGAGGGCGATGATCTCCCATCGTTCTGGAGAGACGGAAGATACCTTCATTGCCGACCTTGCCGTAGCCTTAAACACTGGTCAAATCAAAACAGGGGCTCCCTGCCGGTCTGAACGCACGGCAAAATACAACCAGCTCCTCCGTATAGAGGAATACCTTGGAAGCTCTGCTCAGTATGCAGGACGCTCCATCATAAAAGGAAGGTAAGATGCTTGACAAAAGGCTTGAGCTCCTCCTTGAATTAAGCCAAAAAGATAGGAGCCTTGAGTTTTATTTAAGTTTAACAAGTGGAAGGTCCCTCGAGCTAAGGGATGGAAAGCCTTTCCTTTCTGAAGAGTATCAAGATTTAGCCTTAACGATTAGAGCCCTGGCGAACGGTTTTGATAATAAGAAAGAGCTTTCTGGGAAAGCAGGGCTTAGCCTAACTCTTTCCCTCGATAAAGAGGCTTTAGAACAAGCCATATCACGCGCCAAAGCCTTAGCCAAATACGGAAAGGAAGTTATTTTCCCAGAGCTCTCTTTAAGCTACCCTGAAGTAAACATTCCTTCTTTAAAACCCCTCTACCAGGAAGAAATGCTTGACTTGCTTGAGCAAGGAAGAGAGGCTTTGAAAGATTTCCCTAAGGTCACTCGCATTGAGAGAGAAAGCTTTAGCTATGAAGAGGAAGAGGTCCTTTTAGTAAGGAATGGAAGAGTTCTTAGGTTTAAAGCTCTAAGCTACAGCTATTTTGTTTCTGTTGTATCTGAAAATGGGCGTTCTGCTCAAGGGTATGCCTATAACTCAACAAGAGAGCTTGAAAGCTTAGACGCAAAGGGGTTATTTCGCAAAGCCTGTGAGGTGGCTTCAGCTTTAGCTCAAGCAAAAAAAGGAAAATCGATTAAGTGTGCAGTTTTATTCCCGCCAGAAAACGCCATCCTCCTCCTTGAGCTTCTTTCTTTTTCCTTCCTTGGAGACGAGGTTGTAAAAGGTAGGTCAAGGCTAAGGGATAAGCTTGGAGAGAAAGTTTTTCATCAAGCCATTACCATCGTTGATGACGGCTTAGCGGGAGCCTTGCCCGAGGGGCGCCCTTTTGACGATGAGGGAGTTCCGCAAGAGCGAACAATCCTTGTTGAGAGGGGCGAGGTGAAAAACTATCTCCTTGACATCAAAAGCGCAAGAGAGCTTGGCCTTTCTTCGAACGGCAAAGCAAGAAGACCCTCTATGGGGCAAAACCCAAAGCCTTCACCCACGAACCCTTACTTAGAAAAAGGAAGTCTAAGCAGGGAGGAGCTCCTTCAGGCAGAGGATTATGTGTTTGAAGTGTATGAAGTTCTTGGCTCCCATACGGCAGACCCAGTTTCAGGTGAGTTCTCCTTTGGGGTAAGCGGTGTGCTTTATCATAAAGGAGAAAAAGCAGAATTTTTATCTGAGATGGCTTTGACAGGGAATGTCTTTGAAATTTTATCCCGTGAGGTGTTGCTTGGAACCGACCTTACCTTTTATGGGAGCATAGGCTCACCTTCTATTTTGATACCAGGGATGGTGTTAGGGTAACCTATGCCCTTTCCAGGAACTTGGAGGAAAGATTTAATTGCTGAGTGGCTCGCGTTAAAAGAGTATGCTGTAGAAAGTGGTCTTCCTATAGGCACTACTGATACAAAGGGTAGAAATTAATGGATGGATAAAGGATTAATAACAACGGAGGCTCAAACATGACCTTTCAAGAAGCCATAGAAATCCTCTCAGCTAAAAAGAGCCTTACTTCTTCTCAAGCCTATGAACTTTTTAAGAAAATTGCCGCAGAGCCTTTTGATGAGGGAGAAGTTGAAGCCTTTCTTAAAGCCTTAAAAGAAAAGGGAGAAAGCTGGGAGGAGATTGCCGGCGCAGTAAAAGCCTATCGGGAGGTGATGACCAGGCTCCCTCATAACCTTCCAAGGGATGCTATTATCGTTGATACATGTGGAACGGGTGGAGACGCCAAAGGAACCTTTAACTTTTCAACCGCCGTAGCTCTTGCTCTATCTAAAGTTGATGGCATTTATGTAGCCAAGCATGGAAACCGCTCCATCACAAGCAAATGCGGAAGCGCAGATATTATCTCAGCCCTTGGCATACCTTTAAACCTCCCACCAGAGATTTTAGGAAGAGCCCTTGAAGAAGTTCGCTTTGTCTTCCTTTTTGCTCCAAACTTTCATCCTGCCTTTGCCAAGGTAGCTGAAATTAGAAGCCGTGTTGGAAGGAGCATATTTAACATTCTTGGACCACTTCTCAATCCAGCAGGGGCAAACTATCAGCTCCTTGGAGTGTTTGATTTTCTCTTACCCGAGAAAATTGCCTTAGCCCTAGATTCTCTTGGAGCCAAACGGGCTCTTGTAGTCTGGGGAGAAGGAGGATACGATGAGGTGACCATTACTGGCTCAACCAAAGTCTCGGAGCTCAGGGATGGTGTTGTCACTACCTACTATCTTGACCCAGAAGACTTTGGCTTTGAACGCTGCGAAGAGGAAGATAAACTCAAAGTGTCTGGACCGGATGAGGCCATAGAAAAGCTCAAAGCCCTCTTTGAAAATCGCTTAGAAGGGCCGATCAAAGACATGTTCATCCTCAACTTAGGATGCGCCCTCTACCTTTGCGAAAAATCGATCGATGTTAAAGGAGGAATTAAGCTTGCAAAGAAAATGTTAGAAGAAGGCGGACTGTGGGAGCATGTAATGTTTCTTGTTGAATACTTCAAGAAACTAAAGCAGTAAGCAGGCTTAAAAATGAAAATAAAGCAAGCTTATGTATAGATAAAAGGTCCTTTGAATAAAACTTGATAGATAATCAGGAAAGATCCCAAGAATAATAATCAAAAATAAAGTAACAAAAGAAGGAATAAAAAAGGTAAGACCACAGTTTACCTTAGAAGGCTCTGCAGGTAAAGGGTCCATGTAGATAACTTTCAAAACCCTTAAGTAGGGATAGGCTCCAATAACAGAAAAAACAATTGCTAATATGGCAACTGTAATCTGACCACCCTTTATCAAAGATAAGAATAGATAAAACTTGGCCATAAAACCAGCGGTAGGAGGGACTCCAGCTAAAGAGAATAAAAATACTAACATCAAAAAGCAAACCAATGGTAAGGCTTTGCTTAATCCTGAAAGATTTGGTATTATCATATAGTCTTGATTTAACCGAGCAAGATAGGTTAGAACAGCGAAAATTCCTACAGTAGTAAAAAGATAAATTACCATGTAAAAAATGGCAAAGGCATAACCATAAAATTCAGCGGAGATCAATCCAAGAAAGGCGTATCCTGCGTGGGCAATTGAAGAGTAGGCAAGCATCCGAACTATATGGTCCTGCTTAATTGCCATAACATTTCCTACTAAAATCGTAAGAAGAACAATAGGGATAAGCAACTCCCGAACCTCTACTCTAACAGAAGTAAAAGATATCATAAGAACTTTAACTAAGGCTGAAAGGACGGCAAGCTTCATTATACCGGCAATGAAAGCTGTTATTGGTATAGGGCTTGCCTGATAAGCATCTGGAGCCCACATATGGAAAGGCACAAGTGCCATCTTAATAGAAAACCCAGCAATAAGAACTAATGCAGCTAAAACTAAATAATTTTTGTTTGGCAATTGTGCTGAATTAAAAAGAACTTCTTTAAATTCTAAAGTTCCGCACTGATAATATATAATTCCAATAGCTAACCAAAGAAGGACAGAAGACAAACATCCAACAATAAAATATTTCAACGCGCCTTCTACATTCCTTCTATCATACACCGCATTGGTTGCAATTAAAAAATAAACGGGAATACTTAGCAATTCTATCCCTAAATAAAGGGTAACAAAATCCATGGCTGAAACAGCTATGCTTGCTCCTAAAAGAGAAAAAAGGGTTAGAGCATATACCTCACCGTAGTTTAGTTTTTGATAATCTTGTAAAAAATTATAATAAACAAAAACCAACAAAATCGACCCGAATATAAGAAATAATTTTACTGTGCTTGAGTAGAAATCTACGCTATAAGCATGTGTAAATTTCCCAAAAGGGATAAAAAAAATTAGAAAATTCAAAATAAACAAAGTAAGAAGAGATATTGCAAAAGCATAAACCTTGTTCTTAATAAAACGATCTACTAAAAAGATTAAAGAACTTATTAAAACAAGAATTATCTCGCTTGCAACTAAACTCAAGTTAAGTTGAAACTGCATAAAGATTTCCCTCCTTAGCGCAAATATGTTAAAATTTGGACGACAGATGTTGTCATTAAATCTAAGAAAGACTTAGGATATAAACCGATTAGAAAAACTAAGAAAGCCATTGGGACAATGGCTGAAAGTTCGGTAACCCTCATAGGCTCTAAGCCAAACAAATATTCTTTTGGCTTTTCAAAAAAGACTCTTTTATACAGATAAAGCATGTAAGTAGCACCAATTATCACACCCGTTGCCGCAAAGGCAACTACTACTTTGTTTGATAAAAAGGTGCCAAGAAGTATAAGAAATTCACCAACAAACCCATTTGTCCCAGGCAAACCGATGCTTGCTAAAGTAAAAATCATGAATAGGGCTGAATATAAAGGAAAAGCTGTTGCTAAACCACCATAATAGCTTATAGCTCGACTATGTGTCCTATCGTATATAACTCCGACACACATAAACAGAGCTCCTGTTACAATACCATGGTTAACCATCTGCAAGATGGCACCTTTAATTCCAATGGGATTAAAGGAAAAGATTCCTAAAGTAACAAATCCCATGTGGCTTACCGAACTATAGGCAATAAGCCTTTTAAGGTCTGTTTGCCATAGACAGGCTAATCCAGCATAAATTATGGCAATCACCGACAAGACTAAGATCATTTTTGCAAAGTATTCTGAAGCATTAGGAAATAGGGGTAAAAGGAAACGGACCATTCCGTAACCACCCATCTTGATTAATATGCCAGCCAAAATAACTGAACCTGCGGTTGGCGCCTCTGTGTGAGCATCTGGTAGCCAAGTATGGACAGGCCACATTGGCACCTTGATAGCAAAGGCGATTAGAAAACCGAGGAAAAGTAGCTTTTCTACTTCAAAGGGGAAGGACCTACCAAGGAGATATTGATAATCAAAGGTCCCGTATAAATTGTAGATATATAATATGGCAATTAAAAGAAATACTGACCCAAAGAAAGTATACAAGAAAAACTTTATGGTTGAATAAATTCTCCGTGGTCCACCCCAGATCCCGATTATCAAATACATTGGAATAAGAATTGCCTCCCAAAAGACATAAAAAAGCAACAAATCTAAAGCGACAAACACACCAACCATGGCTATGTTTGTAAATAACAAAGCTAAGTAAAACTCTTTTACCTTATCCTTAATGGAATGCCAGGAAATTAATATACAAAGAAGAGTTGTTAAGGTAGCAAGAGGAATAAATAGAATGCTAATTCCATCAACGCCTAAAAAGTAAGTGGAATTTATAAAAGGAAGCCAGGCTTTTTTCTCAACAAACTGAAATCCTGGAGCAGAATAATCAAAATTGATGAGGAGATAGACAGACAAGGCAAAGTCTATCAATATAGTTAGCAAAGATACAATCCTTATCGCCTGTTCATTCTTTCTATTTATAAAAAAGAGCAAAATGATGCCTATGAGTGGTAACCATAGGATGAACGAAAGAATGGGAAACTGCGTATCCACCCCTTACCTCCGCTTAACTAAGATAATAATAAACTACAAAGTAAAGAATTAGTCCTAATATTATGCCCCATAAATAATAATTTATAATGCCGTTGTGGAACCTTTGCAGTAAACTACCAAAGGAGGTTGTAGCCTTGGCTGAACCGTTTACTGTCTGGTCAATAACAAAGGTATCAACGATAAGGTTGACAAAGGTCCTCGCAAGGAAGAATGTTGGGATAACGAATACATAATGGTATAGTTCATCAAAGTACCATTTATTATATAAGAATTTGTATAGTTTCTTAAAATTGGAGGAGAAAAGGGTTTCAAGCATCGGGTTCTTTACATAAATAAGATAAGCCAACAAAATTCCTATCAAACCAGAAACAACAGATAAGACCATCAAACCATACTCCAAAGTATGGTCGGTAATCTCAACTTCATGATGATAAACCACCTGCTCTAAAAACTTCTGGAAATGAGCTCCGCCTCCAAGGGACTCAGGGATTCCAAGCCAACCTGAGAATATTGCCCCGATGGATATCAAAACAAGAGGAATGGTCATAACTTTTGGGGATTCATGCGGGTCTTTGCCGTGAAGATAGCTTCTTCCTCGGAATTCTCCGTGAAAGGCTTTGAAAAATATCCTGAAAGTATAAAAGGCTGTAAACCCCGCAACGATCAAACCTATTAACCAGATAGCTTTGCCCCAAGGATAGGGTGAAAAGTAAGCCATGGCAAGGATCTCATCCTTGCTGAAAAACCCTGCTAATCCAGGAATCCCTGAGATGGATAAGCTTGCAATCAGAAAGGTAGCATAGGTGATCGGCATATACTTCTTTAACCCACCCATGTAGCGAATATCGTTTGGGTCGGGTGCATGGTGCATAGCATGAATGACAGAGCCTGCCCCAAGGAATAGCAAAGCCTTGAAATAGGCATGTGTAAAAAGGTGGAACATCCCAGCTGAGAAAGCACCAACTCCGCAGGCCATAAACATGTATCCAAGCTGAGACAATGTGGAGTAAGCAATCACGCGTTTGATATCAAACTGGGTTGGTGCGATCGTTGCCGCCATAAAGCAGGTGATGGCACCTACAAAAGCAACCATAGCCATAGCCTCATCTGACATTACATAAAGAGGGCTTAGCCTTGAAACCATAAACACTCCAGCAGTTACCATGGTTGCCGCGTGGATCAAAGCGGAAACTGGAGTCGGACCTTCCATCGCATCTGGCAACCAAACATGGAGCGGAAATTGAGCACTCTTTCCCATGGCACCACAGAAGAGCAGAAAAGCTATCAAGAAAGGCACATACACTTCATAACCTAAAATTTCTATGTAGGCATTCTTTATAGCTGGAAGTTTTTCAAAAATTTCAGTGTAATAAAGGGTCCCTAAGTAGTAAAAGACCATAAATATGCCAAGGGCAAAGCCAAAATCACCAATACGGTTTACTACAAAAGCCTTAATTGCCGCGTTTGCTGCGCTTCTCTTCTCATACCAAAAACCGATGAGCAGATAAGAACAAAGACCAACGAGCTCCCAACCAAGGAATAGCTGAGCTAAGTTGTTTCCAAGAACAAGCATCAACATGCTAAAGGTAAAGAGGGATATGTATGAGAAAAACCTGTAATATCCTGGGTCACCATGCATGTATCCAATTGAGTAAACATGAATAAGGAAAGATAAAGAAGTTACCATTGCACACATCATGGCAGAGAGCGGGTCAACCTGAAAGCCAAGTCCGACTTTTAAGGAGCCAGCAACAAGCCAGCTGTATAAATCAAAATTATAGGTCCTCCCTTGTATTACATCATACAAAACAAACAGCGATAAAATAAAGCTTCCGAACAACGAAATAACAGGCAAAACATGAGCTTTATCCTTAAAATATCTTTTACCGAAAATCAAGGTAATCAAGCTTGCGATCAGAGGAAGAGCTGGGATTAAAACTACAGTCACATTCATCACTAACCCCTAAAAAGATTGATTTCTTCGGTGTAAACTTTCTTAAGTTTCTTATAAAGAGCTACCGCTAAGGTTAACCCAACAGCAGCTTCTGCAGCAGCCATGGCTATTATAAAGAATACTAATATGTAGCCTGTTGCATCCTTCCTAAAATAGCTTATACTGGCAAAAAGGATGATCAAAGCGTTTAACATGATCTCAACGCAGGCAAGCAAAATAATAATGTTTCTTCTAAAGACAAAGCCAAAAAGACCGATCACGAAAAGAATTAAAGATAAATAGATATAAGAGTTCAAATCAACCAACTCTTTCCTCCTTAACTTTTCTTAATAAAAATACAGTGCCAAACACAACAACAAGCAAAATAACTCCTATCAACTCAAACTGAAAGAGATACTCAGTAAAAAGATAACGAGCCATCATCTTTAACGCCTGGGATGAAGTTGGGTCAATAGGTAAAAGGGTTCTCAAACCTGTGCTCATATTGAAAAGTAGAACAAAATACTTTACAAAAAGGAAGGCAAAAAGGATAAAAAATATTAGGCCTAAGGAAAAACGTCTCACAAAAACTCTAAAACGTGCTTCTTTCTGTAAGTTTATAAGATAAACAACAAAAAGGAACAACACTACTACTGCTCCTGCATAAACGATAATCTGAATTGCGCTTAAAAATTCCGAACCAAGCAAATAGAGCATAAAAGCCTGATGAACAACAAGGACAAGCAAAGAGAGAACGGCGTGAACGGGATTTCGACTAAACACTGTAAACAGTCCTGAAAGGATCATAGCAAAACCTAAATAGTAAAAGGCTAAATCTTGGGCGCTCATTCCTACACTCCGGTAAAGTTCCTCTTTCTTGCAGGTAAAAACTTTTCAGGTATACCCCTTGGCTTCCAGAAGGGGTTTAGATATGGTCTCTTAGCTTTAGCGATAAATTCATCCCAATTGGCAAGGAGCTTCTCTTTAGTAAAGAAAAGTTCATCCCGAGTAAAGCCAACATACTCAAAAAACTCGGTTAGCACTATAGCGTTAACCGGGCAAACCTCCTCGCAGTATCCGCAGTAAACACATCTTAAAGCCTCAATCTCATACTTCACAACCCTTCTCTTATTCGTCTCCTTATCTACCTCATACTCAACCTTTATGCACTGAGAGGGGCAAACCCGAACACACCTCATGCAGGCAATGCAAAGGGTATCTCCGGTATTTGGGTCTCGAACAAGGGCATGCCTCCCTCTAAAACCCGGGGCTGGAATAACCTTGTCCTTCTCAGGATACTGAATGGTTACGAATCTTTCGAAAAGCATCTTTTTTAGAGTAAGAAACAGCCCCTTCCAAATTTCTATTAGCAATATCTTCTGCAAAAGGTTCATCGCCTAAACCCCTTTCTCCTCTATAGGTATAGCTTCAAAAAAGCGGTAACAAAAAGGTTGGCTAAAGCAAGGGGGATCAAAACTTTCCATCCAAGACCCATAAGCTGGTCATACCTATACCTAGGAAGCGTTGCCCTAACCCAAATGTAGAAGAATAGCAGAACATAAAGCTTTAAGAGAAACCAAATAAAAGGAAGTCCGGGAACCTCAAAAGGACCAGCATAACCCCCAAGAAAACAGGTTACCGCAAGGGCGCTCATCACAACCATCCCAAAATATTCGGCAAGATAAAAAAGGGCAAACCTTATTCCGCTATACTCCACAAAATAACCCGCTACAAGCTCAGTCTCAGCCTCTGGTAAATCAAAGGGGACACGGTTTGTCTCGGCAAGGGCGCAAACCATGAACACAAAAAAGGCAACGACCTGAGGGATTAGGTATACTTTGAATGGAGAGGCAACTTGAGCCTTCACAATATCTTGAAGGTTAAACGAACCTGCCATCAAAACTACGGAAAGAAGTGCTAAGGACATGGCTATTTCATAGCTAATCACCTGAGCGCTTGACCTTAAACCACCAAGCAAAGCATAGCGTGAGTTTGAAGCCCATCCCGAAAGGATAACACCATAAGCGCTAAGAGAACTTAGAGCCAAAATAAAAAGAAGCCCTACGTTCAAATTGCTTAGCACAAATTTTTCCCAAAGAGGGATCAAGGAAACTCCAGTCCCAGCACAGACCAAAGAAATAAGAGGAGCAATCTTAAAGACCGACTTATCTACATTGTTCGGAATAATATCCTCTTTTTGCAAAAGCTTTAACACATCGGCTATAGGCTGAAGCAAACCCCTCGGACCAACCCTATTTGGTCCAAGCCTCTGCTGCATTCTCGCAATGATCTTCCTTTCAGCATAGGTCAAATAGGCTACATGGAAAAGAGCAATGTTTACCAGTATAAAGGCTACGATGAACACCAATAAAGGATAGGGTATTTGCGCTATGATATCAGACATCCCCTCAGATCCCCCCTCCATATTACATAAAAACAACTACTTATCTATCGCAGTCGCCAAGCACTACATCTAAAGTCCCAATTATAGCCACTAAGTCAGCTATCATGTGCCCCTTGGCTAGTTCTGGAATAGCTGAAATGTGCACAAAAGAAGGCGTCCTAATTCTCAACCGCCAAGGGTTAGGACCACCGTCGCTTACAACATACACCGCAAGCTCACCCTTTGGAGACTCAATGCTCGCAAAGGCTTCTCCAGGTGGCACAACTGGTAATTCCTTCCCAGTAAAGATAAAACCCTTTTTTGGATGGGGTTTAGGTTCTGGCTCTCTTATTCTGGAAGGTAGTAGAAGGTCTGGTGCCCCCTCTGCCAAAACTGGCTCTCCTTCAACCTCTTTAAGCTTATCCAAACACTGCTTTATTATCCAGTTTGATTGATGAAGCTCTTTCATCCTCACCTTATACCTATCGTAGGTGTCTCCCCTTTCACCAACTGGCACCTCAAACTCAACCTCATCGTAAGCATCATAGGGTCTAAACTTTCTCACATCGTAGGGAACACCTGAGCCCCTAAGCACAGGTCCAGTCAAACCAAGATTTATAGCTGTTTCCGCATCAACAACCGCAACACCTCTCGTTCTTTTAAGCCAAATCCTGTTTACATCTATCAAAGTTTCATAATCGAGGATCCTTTGAGGGAACTCCTCGGTGAACCTTCTTAGCTCATCGATGATCTCTTGAGTGAAGTCAAGCCTTACCCCGCCTACCCTCACATAGCTATGAGTTAACCTTGCTCCACAGACCTTTTCAAAGATGCTAAGCAACCATTCCCTATCTCGGAAGCAATAAAGAAAAACGGTCATTGCACCAATATCCAAAGCATGCGTAGCAAGCCAAAGAAGATGGCTTGAAATCCTTGCCATCTCATTAACTATGGTTCTTATAAGGCGTGCCCTTCTTGGCGGGGTTATTCCTAAAAGCTTTTCAAAGGCAAGGCAGAAAGCGATGTTGTTTGCCGCTGAAGCGATGTAGTCAAGCCTATCTGAAAGGACGATCGTCTGATTGTAGTTTAGATGCTCAGCAAGCTTTTCCACACCCCGGTGAAGATAACCTATCCTTGGGTCGCACTTAACGATGGTCTCACCATCAAGCTCAAGAACAAGCCTCAACACCCCATGGGTTGAAGGGTGATGAGGTCCCATGTTTATGGTAAAATATTCAGACTCGCTTTTACCGTTTCCGTTTTTAACTACTTCAACATAAAGGCTCATTTAGCACCTCTTACGCTTTCCAAAAACTCTTTGTAGCCCTTCCATTCGTTCTCCTCGGTTAAGAACAACGGGTAATCCTTCCTCAGAGGATAGCCTTCCCAATCTTCAGGCATAAGAAGTCTTCTCAAGTCAGGATGACCTTTAAAAACAATGCCGAACATGTCATAGCATTCCCTTTCAAACCAATTAGCAGTTTTCCATAGACCTGTAACCGAATACTGCCAGGCATCGTTTTCTGGGATTGGAACCTTAACCCGAATTAGCTTTTTTTCATCCAAATTATAAAGATGGTATACTACCTCAAACCTCTCAGGCTTCTTTTCAGATTTGTAGCCCTGATAGTCCACCCCACAAAGGTCTATAAGATGCTTAAATCCTTTCTCCTTTAAGTAAGAAATGAGCTCTAAAGAACCTTCCCTCTGACAAACTATGGTCAAAGCATCTTTTTCGAGTACCTCTAAAACAACTTTAGAAAATTTTTCTCTAAGCTCCGCTAAAAAGTCCATGGCTATCTCCAAAAGCCCCATCTACCGCTTTCTTTCTTGATCTTTTCCTGAAGTTGAACCAGCCCATAGATTAACGCTTCAGGTCGAGGAGGACATCCAGGAATGTAAACATCAACGGGCAAGAACTCATCTGCCCCTTGAACGACGGAGTAGGTTCTAAAAATACCTCCAGAACAAGCACAGCTTCCCATGGCAATTACATATTTAGGCTCTGGCATCTGGTCGTAAACTCTTCTAACCATAGGAGCCATCTTTTTCGTCACTGTCCCGGCTATTATTATAACGTCTGCCTGCCGTGGCGAAGCCCTAAAGATTATCCCAAACCTATCAAGGTCAAAGTGGCTCGCACCTGTTGCCATCATCTCGATGGCACAGCAGGCAAGACCAAAGGTTAAAGGCCAAAGGGAACCAGCCCTTGCCCAGTTGAAAAGCTTATCTAAAGGAGTAATGAAAACTGGTGTTCCAGGTATCTGCCTTATGTCCTTTCCAACCTCAACCGTCCCTTCTATTCCCATTGTAAAGCGCCCTCACTCCAGGCATAAACATAGGCTACCAAAAGCATTATCACAAAGATAGTGACCTCAACAAACCCAAACCAAGAAAGCTCTTCAAATATCACAGCCCAAGGATACAAGAACACAACCTCCACATCAAACACAAGAAAGATCAAGGCTATTAAATAAAAACGAACATGAAAAGGAACCCAGCCCGGTCCTGAAGGGTCAACGCCGCACTCGTAAGGGATGTATTTTCGAGGGTCTGGTCTCCGAGGGGCAAGGACCCGATTGACAAGGAGCATCACAGAGCCTAATATCAGGAGGATAAGAGCGGTAATCAGAAATGGAAGCATTGCGCCCATTGTTTAACTTCCCTCTCCCTTGGTTTCCTTTAGCTCCAAAGCACCATTCGGACATGCTGAAACGCAGAAGGGTTTTTCTCCTTTAGCAACTCTCTCCCAACAGAGGTCGCACTTTCCGATTGTCCCAACATAAAAGTTAAACCTTGGGACACCCCAAGGGCAGACTTCCATACAGTTCTTGCAGCCCACACACTCCTTCTGATAAAAGGCAACAACCTCTCCCTTCCTTACCAAAGCTCCAACCGGGCAGGCTGCTGCACACTGAGGCTTCTTACACTGAAGACAGGTAAAATAGGCAAATTTATTACCTACCTTAAGGATTCTACAGTTTGAAAGACCAGCATGCCCCTCAGCGCAAGCCTTAACGCATTCCTCACAACCGGTGCATTTTTCCACATGGTGGACTATCGTATAGGCCATGGTTTTTTAATATTTTTTTTTACCTTTCTTGTCAAGATTGGATTTTTGGCTTTTTTTTAAATTTGGTGAGTATTTCTCTATTTTTGATGAATTTTTCCACAATTTTATAAGGAAATAAATTTAGGCTTGATAGAGGAGAATCTCGAGGTCATCATCCAGAGGAAAGACTCTGATTTTACCTTCGAAAGCGAGAAAAAGAATGGATAAAAATAGATAAACTACAGTTAACATACCCCTTTCAAAGTGTTCTAACATACTTCTAAAAGTTGCTTTACCCCATCTTAGTATCAACCCTTCTACCCTTTCTAGATAGAAGGAAATATCCTCATCCGGAACCTCTACCTCAAAAACCCTTTTACTCTTTTCCCTTTCCAATATCCTTAGCATAGGCTCGATAAGCTGTGCAAGCGTTAACTTTTCCTCTTCTATCTCCACTCCTTCAATTCTTGGCAAAAAAACCTTTTCCTCAAGGAGCCTCTCCACAGGCAAAGTAAGGCTAAAGTCTTTTCTAAAATCAAGTGGAAGGCTCTCTGAGGGCTCATCCTCTTCTTGCACTTCCTCATCACATTGAGGAAAATAAATTCTCAGGATAAGCTCGCTCTTTCTATACAGAGCAAGGGATAAAAAAATCAAAGACTCAAGAAACAGAAGGGCAAAATAGCCCTTAGGGTTTGTTCGGTAGTTTTCTTCTAACTTTTGTAAGACACCTGAAAGACTAACCTCAAGAAGATTAGCTTTAGCTAAGCTTTCCAAGAGCATGGACCTTCTTAAAGCAGAGGTTCATAACAAATTTAACTCCAGCCTTCTCCGCAAGCTCCTTTGCTTCTTCGTTCACTATTCCCTCTTGAAGCCAGATCACCTTTGGGTTAAGCGCTAAAGCCTTCTCTACAATGGGTAGCACCTCGCTTGGCTTGCGAAAGATTATGACAACATCGGGGTTAAAATCCTTCGGAACCTCTGATAGGTCCTTTATCGTCTTTACACCAAGGATCTCTTCGTAGACTGGATTGACAGGAATGACCTCAAACCCTTGTTTCAAAAGATAATCCATAACGATGTAGCTTGGACGGTCTGGCTTTGGACTTGCCCCAACGATGATAAGCCTCTTATACTTCTTTGGTATTTCAAGCACTTCTTGAGGGACCTGAGAATAATCTGGAAGCGGGCATTCCATCATGCCTTCACCTCTTTAACTTTTTAAATAGTAACGCTAACGATCTTTAAAAACTTCTCTGGGTCAAGGGATGAACCCCCTACCAACACGCCGTCAACGTTTGGCTCCTTGATAAGGTCCGCTATGTTTTCAGGGGTAACTGAACCTCCATATAGAATAGGGATGCTTTGAGCTAAGTCCTTACCGTACATACTCGCTAAAAGGTCCCGTAGAAAGGTATGGACTTCCTCTGCCTGCTCAGGCGTTGCGTTAACCCCCGTTCCGATAGCCCAGACCGGCTCATAAGCTATGATAAGCCTACCTTCTTCCACCTTTACAAGCTCCGAAAGCCCTTGCTTCAATTGCTCTGAAACGACCAAAAAGGTGTTTCCAAGCTTTCTTTCCTCAATCGTTTCGCCAACGCAAAGTATAGGGGTAAGTCCCGCCTGATAGACAGCCTTTACCCTTTTTTTTATAAGCTCGTTTGTTTCACCAAAAATGTGCCTTCTCTCTGAATGCCCAAGGATGACATATTCCACCCCAAGCTCTTTTAACATCAAAGGTGAGACCTCACCCGTGTAAGCACCCTTCTCAGCAAAGCAGGCATTCTGAGCACAGAGTTTAACAGGGCTTCCTTCAGTAAGCTTTCTTGCGAAGGCTAAGCTGGTAAAGGGAGGGGCAATCGCCACCACTTTTTGACTTAGGTCTACCTTGGATATTTCTGGTAAAAACCTTTCAAAATAGCTTCTCGTCTCGGATATTCCGTGGTTCATCTTCCAATTGCCTATGAAGTAGGCTTTCTTTGCCATCCCCTCGCCCCCTTTAAAACCTTTACACCTCCTCTAAAGCTTTAAGCCCGGGCAAGGTCTTCCCTTCTAAGTATTCAAGGAAGGCTCCACCCGCGGTTGAAACATAAGATAGAGCAGTGATTACTCCGGCCTTTCTTAAAGCAGCGATGGTATCTCCACCTCCTGCTATAGTTAGGGCTTGAAGGCTTGCGATCTTTCTTGCTATGGCAATGGTTCCGAAGGCATACTCATCCTTTTCAAAATAACCAAGAGGTCCGTTCCAAATCACCGTATGAGCCCCCTCAAGAGCCGCGGAAAAGAGAGCAACTGTCTCCTTCCCGATATCATAGATAACATCCCCTTCCTCTATGCTCAAAAGGTCTACCTCATAGACCTCTCCATCCCTTTCTACAACTACATCAACCGGGAGATATATCTTTACTTCAAGCTCCTTTGCTGAGCGAAGGATATCTTTGGCTATTTCGCGATATTCCTCCTCAACCAGGCTTTTACCCACGCTATAGCCAAGGGCAGAAAGGAAGGTGTTAGCCATAGCACCACCGATTAAGAGTTTATCAATGCGAGGTAAAAGGTTCTTTAGGACACCGATCTTGGTTGAAACCTTACTTCCACCAACCACAGCATAAAGCGGTCTTTCAGGCTTACCGACAACCTTGGAGAGGTATTTTAGCTCCTTCTCAAGCTGAAAACCCATCCCCTTCTCTCTTACAAGGCTTGGGACACCAACGACAGAGGCATGAGCCCTGTGACACACCGAAAAGGCATCATTAATATAAACATCAGCCATCCTTGCCAAAGCCTTTACGAATTCAGGGTCGTTCTTGGTCTCGCCTTCGTAAAACCTCACATTTTCAAGGAGTAAAACCTCACCTTCCTTGAGCTCAGCTAAAGCTCGGTCTGCCTCTTCCCCAAGATAATCCTCTAAAAACTTTACCTCTGTTTTTAATACCCCTTTCAAGTATTCATACACAGGCTTTAAAGATAGCTCAGGGACCCGTTTACCTTTCGGTCTGCCAAGATGAGAACAGAGTATAACTTTTCCGCCTGCTTTTATGGCATAATCTATGGTTGGTAAACTTTCTACAATCCTTGTATCATCCGTGATCTTCCCATCTTCAATGGGCACATTAAAGTCAACCCGGATAAAAACCTTCTTACCTCTTAGGTCAAGCTCTCTTAAAGTTTTCATAGTAAAACCTCCTATTTTTTATTTATTTTTATTTTATAAATTAGATAGTCTTCTTAATAGGTTAGCAAGTTCAATTGCGGCAAGAGCTGCTTCTGCCCCTTTATTACCAGCCTTGGTGCCAGCCCTCTCTATAGCCTGTTCGATGGTGTCAGTAGTCAAAATACCGAAGATTACTGGGACCTCAGTCTCAAGCATGACCTGAGCTACGCCCTTTGAAGCCTCGCTTGCCACATACTCAAAATGTGGAGTTGCCCCTCTGATGATCGCCCCAAGACAGATGACAGCGTCAAAGCTCTTTGTGATGGCAAGCTTCTTAGCCACAAGAGGTATCTCGAAGGCACCAGGCACCCATACCACATGAATGTCCTCTTCGGCAACCTGATGCCGCTTTAACACATCCAAAGCCCCTTCAAGGAGTCTTTGAGTAATGAAGACATTGAACCTACTAACAACGATCCCTATTTTCAACCCTCTTCCGTCAAACATTCCCTCATAGACTTTACAATTCTGCATCCTTCCTACCTCCTTTCCTGAGCCTTATTCTCGTAGTAAATAAAAACCTTTTCTCCATCTTTTATATAACCAAGCCTTCTTCGAATAAGCTCTTCATAGTTAGATTCGCTGCTTTGAAGTTGTTTGATCTCCTGACGCATCTGTTCATTCTTGATCTTCAGGTCCTCTATGTCTTTTAATTCCTTTTTTATCCGCCAGCTTAAATAAAAATACATAGAAGTAGTCAATAGGATCAAAATCAAAAGCCCAAACAAAAAAAGCCTTCTAACTTTTTTTTTCCTTTTAGGCTTCGGTTTTATGATGATAGGCTTTGCTATGGGCATTAGATAGAATTATAGCAAAGGCTAAAGAAAAAAATAGGGGGAATTTTTCTTAACCAGATGATTTTAAAAAAGATAAAAAGTGTAAAATTTATGTTCGAAAAAGGTAGGATCTACGGAAGGATATTTTTCATCCAAAATAAAAGCCCCTCGGTTTACCGAGGGGCAAAGGAGGAAAAACCGCTTTAGTTATCAAGCTCTGATGGTTTCCAAACTTCGTAAACCTTACCAGCAAGCTCAGCGCTTGGCTTAAGGGTCTTTTTACCAGGTTTCCAGGATGCGGGGCAAGCTTCGGCTCCACCTGTTGCCCTTACATGCTGGCAAGCCTGGATTAGTCTTACGATCTCATCCATGTTTCTACCAATGGGTAGGTAGGTAATAATGGAAAATTGGAGAACACCGTCTGGGTCGATAAGGAAGGTTCCACGGAGGTTAACTCCTGCGTTCTCATCATAAACTCCATAAAGGGTCCCGATTTTTCCGCCAAGGTCAGAAGCCATTGGATAGGGGAAACCACCAGGTATAAGCTTTGAGAGCTCAACTTCCTGCCAAACTTTGTGGACAAAAACCGTATCGATGCTTATGGCAATGACTTGGACGTTAAGCTTGTCAAGCTCATCCTTGTATTTAGCGACATCTACAAGCTCTGTAGGGCATACAAAGGTAAAGTCTGCCGGGTAGAAAAACAGCATTACCCATTTCCCTTTGTAATCAGAAAGGGCAATGTCTTTAATCTCGCCGTTTGGGAAATAAGCTTGGGTCTTAAAATCTGGAGCGGCAAGTCCCGGTCTTATGCACATAACCACCCTCCTTTTAAAAATTTTTATTCTAAATATAATCTACTTTTGTAAACTTTCAAGGGGGATTTAAAAAGGAAAGACAAAAAACTGAGCTTCTCACTTCCTAGAAGTCACATTAGGGAAGCATGAGAAAAGGCGTTTGCCCATCATCTCGTGCAATGTTCTTTTAGTCTAAAAAATAAATCTTGTAGTTAAGGACAAGGAATATACTCTTTGGGCGAGGCTGTTTTAAAAATGTTTTTGTGCAAGCCCCCATGTCACCACGAGGCGCAAGCCGAGGGGTCTCCTCATGAAGCGTCATCCCGAACGAAGTGAGGAGGGACGCCGTCCCGAGCGAAGCGAGGGATGCCTCGCTATCGCTCGGCAGGACAAAGTAGAAGGGACTTTTTTGAACAGCCCCCTTTTTTAGGTTGACATATTTTCCTTTTAAAGGGTATAATTTTAAACAAACCATGAATTCTACGAATTCTACCCTTAAGATAATCGGTCTTTTAATCTTAAGCTTTTTTATTTTCCTTGGGGTGCTCGTCCTTGTGTTTTTTCTTTATCTCAAGGTTAGTCTGCCAAGCGTTGCTAAGCTCAAAAATTATCAACCAAAGCAAACAAACCTTATCGTGGATTATCAGGATAGAGTGGTTGGCTATCTTGGGGAAGAAAGGAGGATTTATGTTCCCATAAACAAAATACCCCCACATGTGATAAAAGCCTTTTTAGCGGCAGAGGACGCTAATTTTTACAAACACCGAGGAATAGATTTCTTCAGCCTTATGAGAGCTTTCGTAAAAAACATTATTTCCGGAAAGATTGTTCAGGGTGGAAGCACTATTACCCAACAGGTTGCAAAGTCTCTCCTTCTTTCTCCTGAGCGGACCCTTTCTAGGAAAATTAAGGAGATTTTTTTAGCTTGGCAAATAGAGAAGCATCTGACAAAAGATGAGATCCTCAACATATACCTAAACCATATTTATCTTGGTGAAGGAGCCTACGGAGTTGAGGCAGCAAGCTTAACTTACTTTGGCAAACATGTTTGGGAGCTTTCCATTCCTGAAGCGGCAGTTCTTGCTGGACTTCCACCTTCTCCAGTTAGGTATAGTCCTTTAAACAATCCTACCTTAGCGCTGGAAAGAAGAAACTATGTCCTACGCAGAATGGCTGAAGTAGGGTTTATCACCGAAGACCAGCTTAACCGCTATCTAAAGGAGCCTCTGCTTCTTAATCCAAAAAATGTTAACATACCAGCCTATGCAGGGTATTTTATCGATGTTGTAAAGGCTGAGCTTGAGTCTATTCTACCGAAAGAAAGATTAGAGCAAGGTGGACTAAGGATTAAGCTTACTATGAATGTGGATTGGCAAAAGGTAGGCTACTTTAACCTTATAAATAAGCTAAAACAGCTTTATCCAAAGGGGAATCCTCCAGAGATATCAGCCGTTTGTCTTGATAACCGTGATGGAGGAGTTCGGTTTCTGGTAGGGGGGAAGGATTATCTAAACTCAACCTACAATAGAGCAGTATTAGGGAAAAGGCAGCCCGGGTCAGCCTTTAAGCCTTTTATTTGGGCTCAGGCACTGGAAACCGGAGTTGTAAGCCGAGATGCTGTAATCCCTGATGAACCTATAACCTTGCCTGGCGCAGATGCTGGCAAGGATTGGTCACCAGGCAATTACGATGGTAAATATTTAGGTCCTGTAAGCTTAAAACAAGCCCTTGCTCAATCGCGAAATACTGTCTCGGTCCGTTTAGCTTTAATGCTTGGAACTGACCGTTTAGTAGACTTGGTGAGGAAGATGGAATTTAGGTTCCCTATGCCCATTAATTTAAGCATCGCCCTTGGCACCTATGAACTTACCCCTCTCGAGTTAACCACCGCTTACACCATCTTTCCAACTCTTGGCAATAAACTTAAACCCCGATTTATCGAAGCAATATACGATCAGATTTACGGAGGAAAGCCCATCTACCAAAGTCAGCAGGAAAGTAAGCCAGTATTCAGCCCTCAGACTATGAGCATAATGAACGAGTTTTTACAAGAGGTAGTCCGGTCTGGAACAGGAAGGTGCGCTCTTAGCCTTGGGATTCCTGTAGGCGCAAAAACAGGAACTACTCAGGAGTATAGGGATGCTTGGTTTGTGGGTTTTACTGCTGACTACACCTGTGGAGTTTGGGTGGGCTATGACAAAGGCGCTACCCTTGGAAAAGGAGAGACAGGAGGAAAGATTGCCTGCCCCTTATGGGTAAGTCTTATGCAGGGAATAAAACATGAAGCTAAGCCCTTGCCAGTTTATATCCCACCAGCCGATGTTCTATCAAACAGCACAACCGAGGATACATCTGGGAACAATTAAATTTTACTCCTCTTCTAAGGCTCCCTTTTTTCTTGGTAGTTGATGAATGTCTTCTACCTTATGGTATAGCAGATAAAATTTTTCTTTGAGCTCAGAAAGTAAATTCTCTAAGGCTTTAGGGTCAGTTTTAGAAAATCTCACAAACACATAACGATCCTTTTTTTCATCAAATCCTTGCCAGCCCTCTCCTTCAACAGGGAAAGCCATTTCTTCCTTCCAGGTAAGAATGCTGTAAATGGTTATATCATGCTTGCTAAATATAGAGATAAGAGAAGCTAAATCTTCTACAGAATTGATGATAAGAGCTAATTGTTCTGGGCTATGATACACTCCAGTTATTTTGACAAAGAGCTTAAAAATGTCCGTTTGAGTGATTATACCTACTACTCTTCTTTCTCTATCTATAACCGGAAGACCAGAAATCTTATTCTCAAGCATGAGCACTGCTGCATACTCCACGGTATCATCAGGATAAACAGTTATTGGGTCTTTAGTCATAATGTCTTTAAGCTTAAGCTCAGAGAGGAGGTAGTACTGCTCATGAAGTTCCATAACGCTGACCTTCGAAGGGGCAACCTCTTTTAAATCCCTATCAGTCACTATGCCCACAAGCTTACCTCCACGAGTTATGGGAAGCCGTCTTATTTTATGCTCTTTAATGACCTGAAGAGCCTTGATGACGGAAGTATTTTCATCCAAAGTGATAACATGTTCTGACATCCAATCTTTAACGAGCATAAAATAACCCTCCAGAATAAAATTTTTTAAAAACAATTATACTTTAGACAAAGTTTTAAGCAAGCACTATTAGAGGTGTTTTAAAATTTGTGCAAGCCCCATGTGCCCTCGAAGCGTTAGCCGAGGGGGTCCATCGGCGCTTACGCGCCTCGGGAGCACATGAATATTGGCTGTCGCCCCGAGCCTAATTTTTTGTCTCCCCGAGCGAAGCGAGAGGTCTCCCCCCTGGGGACCCCGTCCCGAACGAAGTGATGAGGGACGCCGTCCCAAACGAAGTGAGGGATGCCTCGCTATCGCTCGGCAGGACAAAAAGGACGCTCGGCAGGACAAAGTAGGGGGACTTTTTTGAACAGCCTCAGCTGCACTATTAGTTTCAAAAAAGTTGTCACTTTGTTCTGTCGAGAGAAGCCCCATGTCTCCCCGTTAGGAGGCTTATCTTTTCGTGCTGTTCCACAGAGAGACGGGGAATCTTCCGCTTACGCCTCGAAGCGACCAGCGGGTTGTCGAGCGATAGTGAAGTTCCTCTTAAAAAACCCCCCGAGAGGGGGCGGAGGGGGATGAGAATGGATGATTATTGAGCTGGGAAGAAGGTGTAGCTAATCCATACAAGAATAATTAGTAAAACTATCCCTAATCCGATACACCATTTAACAAGCTTACTCTCTACAGGAAGCCATTCTTCATACTGCATCGTTTCTAATTCTTTCGCTATTTCTTCAGTTTTAATTTCTTCATTGGCCATGTTCTACCTCCTTTTTCATTATTGAATAATAGGCGGTTTAACACCTTTAAAGAAGATGTAAGAAATAATTAAACCTATCCAGATGATAAATCCAAAGAGGGCAACAAAGTAAACAACTGCAAGCCTTCCTAAACCTTCAGCCCAAAGTTTGCGGAAGTCAGAAATAGCTCCGATTGAAAAGAAGGTAATCAAGAAGAATAGGACCCTCAGGGCATCAAGACCATCAGTTGCAGTCTTGGTTTGGGCAACTACTTTAGCAGAATCCTTAACTCCCTCTTTCAAAGCCTTTATGTTCTCCTTTTGCGTAGCAATCTCCTTCATCAACTTTTCCTTTAGTGCTACATCGGTTGTCCCATTAGCCTGCTTTTCAAGAAGCTTGATCTTATTTTCAATAAGCTTTACTTGGTCTTCTACTCCTTTAACCTTTGGAGCATGTGGAGCTGAAATGATTAGAAACACCGCAAAACCAAGGGCATAAGCAAGAACAAACTTAGGGAACCTTCTCCAGATTTCTGCCCAGGAAATCTTTTCCCCTGGTTTACGTTCGATATAAACACACCAGATGTAAGCAAGTAAGAAAGCCCAAATGCTAATAAAAATATCAATGAAGAGCTTGGTTGTGGCGGCAGCCATTAATATCCAACCTGGCTCATACTTAATCCCAGCGACAGCCTCAGCCTTTCCGCGAATTAGAGCGTCAGTTATACCACCAGCGGCAAAGGCTGCTCCATCAGTCTTTACTGCTAAACCCATCCAAGCACCAGCAACCATCGGCTCTTGCCATAGAAAGGCTCTTGCAAGCCAGGGGAGAATTACCAACTCAACCACCGCAAAGATAACCACAAGGGACGCAACCATGATAGGAACAACCGGTCTTGCCCGAATGGCACCCCCGGCAGCGATAGCCGCAGACACTCCGCAGATAGAAATTCCTGCTGCTAAAGGTGCTGCCCATTCTCTACTAAATTTAAACCATCTTCTGGCTATAAAATAAACAAGTCCCCAGTAGATAAGGTAAGCCTCTACGATAGCACAAAGTCCCCGGAAGAATACTGCTGAGGCAAGTCCCAAAGCAGTAGCAGATTTTAAACCAATAACCGCACCCATAAGACCAATAGCAGTTTTGATGTAGAATTCAGGCTTTAAAGCTTCTTGAATAAAAGCAACAAAACCGCGGAAAAAGTTGCCCAAAATTAACCCTAAGATAAGAGCTAAAATAAAACCGCCTTCGCCTGTTAACTTCAATGACCATGGGATGTTATATTTTGCTGGGTCTGTTGAGGCAAGATAAGCGTAGTGGCCAATAATCCAACAAATCATGCTCAACCAATAAACAAAGAAAAAGCCAGTAACAAAACGCTTAACATCACCACCAAGCAAATAAACTCCAATCGCAAGCACAATAGTTAGAAAAAGATAAGTCAAAACTAAAGATAGACCGCCTGAAACAACCCCCTTATAAGCCTTCCCAACAGGGGCTAAAGCCTTGTCAAAGTCTAACCATTCACTAACCTTTATAACCCAACCAAAAACATCTATCCCAGCATACGACAACATTGAAACTACTACTAAAACAATAGCTAACCAAAAGGCTAACCAGTCCTCGTTAAGAATTCCTTTCTTCTTCTCTTCCATAAAACCCTCCTTTTAAAAATTTAGAAAGAGCAAAAAGAAAATTGGTTTAGCTACTTCATCCTCTACCAAGCATACTCACCACCTCACTTCTCTTTTTGTAAAGCCCTTACGCAAAACTCGCAAAACTAGAAATACAAGATGCATGCCTACATTCCCCATCAGTTTTTTTCTGACTTTCGAGAAACATCTGTTTCTTCTTGGAGACCAAACAAGTGGGTTTATGTTACCTTTTGTAGACAATCTTGATTTTTTTGGTAAATGATTTAAGTTTATGTTGATTTCGGGAGGAGGTGGGGGATGCTTACGAGGAGGAGTTTTTTCAAAGTTAGTGCAGGCTTGCTTGGGCTTTTAGCCATCCCTAAGGTGGTTGAAGCAAAACCCGGAAAGTATGCCACTCTCATTGACTTGACAAAATGCGATGGATGCAAAGATGAACCTATCCCTCTTTGTGTTAAGGCTTGTCGCGAAGAAAACTCTCATCGCTTCCCTGTCCCTAAAAGACCAATTCCAGACTATTGGCCACGGAAATTCCACGAAGATTGGGAGCCAAAAAAGGATAAGATTGATACGCTAACTCCCTACAACTGGATATTCGTCCAAAAGGTAGATGTAGATGGCGAGACTATCTACATCCCGAGGAGGTGCATGCACTGTGATAATCCTCCCTGCGTTAGGGGATGCCCTTTTGGGGCTTTGAGCAAACAACCTGAAGGTAATACAGTCATAGACCATAGCATCTGCTTTGGGGGTGCGAAGTGTCGGGATGTTTGCCCCTGGGGCATACCTCAAAGACAGGCTGGAGTTGGAATGTATCTTAAGCTGGTTCCAAGGCATCCGCTATGATATAAACGGATAAAGGAAAAGATTAATAAGCGAGAAGGGATGAATACTTCTTAAGTTTTTTCCAGAGGGTTTTTCGGCTTATCCCAAGTTTTTTGGCGGCTTCTCCTATTTTTCCTTCACACTCTTCAAGGGTGCGAAGGAGTAGTTCCCTTTCTATAAGCTCTAGACATTTTTTGTAACCCCTTTCTTCTAAATCTTGCCCTTCTAAATCAACATTATTTAAGATGATTGAACGAACTTCTTCAGGAAGATGCCAAATTTCAATCCGACCGTCCTTAGAGAGGAGATAAGCCCTCTCCAGGATGTGCTTTAGCTCCCTGACATTCCCAGGATAATCGTAGCTTAAAAGGGCAAGATAGGCAAGCTCCGAAAAAGTTGGAACACCTTTGTTATACTTCTGAGAGAAAAGATGGAGAAAATGTTGAATTAACACCGGGATGTCTTCTTTTCTTTCTCTCAAAGGAGGTATTTTGATCGTGAAGGCTGAAATCCGGTAGTAAAGGTCATCCCTAAACAAGCCTTCTTTCATTAGTTTTTTCAAGTCTTTAGATGTGGCAAAAAGAAAGCGAACATCAGCCCTTTTTTCTTTCGTTGAGCCAAGGGGATAAAAAGTCTTTTCTTCTATGACCCTTAAAAGCTTTGGTTGAAGGGGGAGGGGAAGGTCGCCTATCTCATCTAAAAGGATGGTTCCACCTTGAGCAAGCTCTAATTTACCGAGCTTTGAGGTGTAGGCTCCGGTGAAGGCTCCTTTTTCATAGCCAAAAAGTTCGGCCTCAAAAAGGGTCTCAGGTATAGCGGTGCAATTTATCTTGATAAAGGGAGCTTTGTTCCTTGGACTAAGCTCATGAATAATCTGAGCAACCAACTCTTTTCCGCATCCTGACTCTCCAAGTATTAGAACGGGGAGGTCAGTCTCGGCTACAACTTCAATGTTTGAGAGAATGTCTTGGACGGCTTTGCTTTCGCCTACAAATTTTGTAAGAGCTTCCTGTTGTCCAAGCCTTCTTTTTAAGGTGTCAACTTCTTTTCTTAGGCTTTTAAACTGAAGGAAGCGTTCAATGGTTACGAGTAATTCTTCCTCCTCAAAGGGTTTAGCAAGATAATCAAAGGCTCCTTCTTTTATGGCTGAAACTGCGGACCTCACTTCAGCATAGGCAGTTATGATGATAATTCCTGCATCGGGTGCTAACTCTTTTATCTTAGGAATAAGGGTTAATCCGTTCATATCTGGGAGCCTAAGGTCAAGAAGGATAACATCAAAGGTCTCGTTCTTAAGCATCTTTAAAGCTGCTTCTCCCTTTTCTGCTACCGCAACCTCATAGCCCTCCTTAGATAGAAATTTTTTCAGCACTGTAGTCAATATCTTTTCATCATCTACGATAAGGATTTTAGGCTTCATTTTTGTTCTGCTTTGCAAGGGGAAGTTTTACATAAAATGTAGTTCCGGAGGATGAGGTTTCAAACCAGAGGTCGCCTTGATGCTTTTGAATTATAGCCAAGGCCACGGTAAGCCCAAGCCCAGTTCCTTGTCCGGGAGGCTTAGTGGTAAAGAAGGGTTCGAAGACCTTAAGTTTTAGCTCTTCTGGTATACCAGGTCCAGTGTCTGAGATAGAAACAACCGCATGCTCTCTTTCGGCCTTAACTTTGATAGTTAAACTCTTTTGGGCGTCCGCTTCCATGGCTTGAATGGCATTCAGGATGAGGTTCAGAAAAACTTGTCCGAGCTTCTTTGCATCTCCCTTTACCCAAATTCTATCGCTTTCGTAATCCTTTTTCAACTCTACTCCGTTTTTAGATATCAGATGGGAGATTAAACCAAGGCTTTTTTCCAACACATCGACCAAATCAATGGTTTCTGCTTTTACTTCTTCAGCTCTAGAAAATTGAAGCAACTCTCTTAAGATGCTCTGAACCCTTAGCATGCCCTCATAAAGCAAACTAAGGTATTGAAGTTTTTCATCGGTAGATAGATTATCCTTTTGCAATTCCTTAACGATGAGGAGCATTCCTGAAAGGGGATTGTTTAGCTCATGAGCAATCCCTGCGGCAATCTGCCCTAAGGAAGCATACTTTTCTAAGAGGAACATTCGTTCTTCCATTTTTTTCCTCTCAGTAATATCTTCCACAAGAATTATAGCTTTTTCTACCTCATTTCGCTTTTCAAACACAGGATAGACATGAATATTGTAAATTTTGCCCCCCTTTCCTTCGTAATAACGAGTTTTTGCCTTTTTTTCTTCAAGAACCTCTTCGATCAACTCCTTTGCGCATTCCTTTTCTTTCCAATTTTTAAAGGCATTGTTTTCCAAGATGATTTCACAATCTTTGCTAATTAAAGCCAAGGGGTCGGTAATGCTATCCACCATGGTTTGCAGAACTGCTAAGCTCTTTTCAAGCTCTCTTTGAACCCCCTCTAAGTAGATGGCTAAGGCGTTAAACTCTTTAACAAGCCTCCCGATTTCATCATCCCTTTCTTCAGCCTTAAAAGGTCTAAGAGGTTTTTCACCTTGTCTTATTTTCTTAAAATGATTGCTAAGCCTTTGAAGTGGCTTGGCCACTAAGGTAAAGAAAAGGCTTTCCAAAAGCAAAAGAAGAATGGTAAGAAAGACAAACCCAACGAGGAAAAAGGTCAGTACGGCTGAATTAAGCTCTTCTAAAGTGTTTTTCAGGTCTAAGCGATAAACCTCAATTCCCATTAAATCGTTGGGTTTCCAAGCATAACCTTGGGAATTACTATAAAATTCTTTGATTTTTTTGAATTCCGAGCCTGCTTGATGATGACAGCCCATGCAGCCCTGTTCTGCATACACTGGCTTTGCAAGCACAAGATATTTTCTACCTCCAATATTCATTTCGCCCCGCCACTCTTTCAAGCCTCTATCTTCTAAGAATTGCCTATACACATCTTTAGCATAATCCTTCAATTGATTCTCGGGGTTTAAAGGATAGGGGGACATGGGCTCAAAAATAAGGTCTGAATACTTTTTTTGCACCTCGGAAACCAAAGCCTTCCTTGCCCTCGTTGTAGAGATGAGTTGAAGCATTTCTTCTGACAGGACTGATTTATCATGAACAAGCTCAAAGAAGGCAGGTCGAAGATGATGTTTTACAAACTGTCCTACCCACTCAAGCTCTAAGGAAAAAAGTTCAAGCCTCTGCCAGCTTGAATAATAAACCCTATCCTTTAAATGCAGGTAAAAGAACAAGCTTAAAGCAGAGATTGAAACTACTAAGATGGGAAGTAGGAGGACTTAGAATTTTAAGTATAACGGCAGTTTGTGAAATCGTTTCCACATAGGTAAAACTATAATCAAGGAAAAGTTAGGAGAAAAGGAAGATTGAAAATACCACGGAAATGCACCAAATTAGAAAACTTAAGCATCGGGTAAAGCGCTATCTTAAAAGATGAACATTCCCAAGAGAAACCCTTTTTAATCCAGCACTCTTTGCTATCTCTAAAGCCCTATAAGCAAACTCCTTAGAAGTAAGGGGTAGGTCTCTCATATAAAAATGGGGATAGAAGGCAAGAAGTCTATAGGGTATTTCCGGGTTTAGGCTTGCGATAAACTTGGCTATGTCTTCTACCTCTTTTTCATCAATATACCCTGGGACAAGAAGGGTGCTTGCAGTAAGCAATGGCACGCTCTTTCTTTGATCAAAATGCTTAGCCACTTCTGCAAAATTCTCTAATATGGCTTCGTTTGTGTAGCCAGTTAAAGCAAGATGAACCTCTTTGCTGTAGGCTTTTAGGTCAAACTTGATAATTCCGCCAGACTCTAATGAAAGCTCAACAACCTTCTTCAAAAATTTCTTTGAAAATAGCCCGTTTGTCTCCCAGCATATCCTTAGCTTTTTCTTTCTCTTTAGTGCCCTTTGACTGAAATTTATGGCAAAATGAACTTGAGGCGATGGGTCGCCCCCAAAGAAGCAAACGCAGGAAACTCGCTCGTTTAAGGCTGAAAGCATGGCGTCGACGCTTTCCCATCTGCTTGTTGAGGTTAGCTCTCTAAAATGCCAGTTTTGACAGTAAAGACAGTTGAGATTGCAGGCATGAAAAAACACAGCAAGGTTGTAATTGCCCCTTTCTTCTTTGCTGCTTCCTGGACAAATCCAGTCTGCTACGCAGTTTGTGGGCAATGGGTCAAGATACCAGGAGACTTTGGCATACCTGGCATCAAGCCCTAAAATTACCCCATTCCTTACCTTCTTTAGTCCGCAAAAGCCTCCCCCTCCCTCTGGGATTTGACAGCTTAAGGCACAAAGGGAACAGGTTTTTCCCTCCGCATCTCTTGGGATAGATTTAGGAAGGTTAAAGACTGCCCTTGATTCTTCATGAGCCTTTTTTACATAGGGGAAAGCGGAGTGAAATTTGAACCTCAGACATTCTAAACAAACACCGAGAAATCCTGATATTAGCGGACTTTCCTTTTTACAAACATGGCAAACTTTTCGAGGCATCAATTATAAAATAAATCATGTTAAGTTAGGTTAGAATTTGGTATCAAAGTATCGAAAATGTCGTGGTAAAATACAAATTGGGAATCGAGACAAGAGAGCTTTGGAGGGCTAAGGATGGATTGGAAAGAGACTCTTAAGCTTCCGCAGACAAGCTTTCCCATGAAGGCAAATCTTGCTGAAAGGGAGCCTAGCTTCATCGAATTCTGGGAAAAGAATAGAATCTACGAGAAGATGCTTGAAAAAAGGGCAAACTCTCCGCTCTTTGTTCTCCATGACGGTCCACCCTACGCAAACGGACATATCCACCTCGGCACTGCTTTAAACAAGATTTTGAAAGATATCATCGTTAAGAGCAAATCCATGTCTGGTTTTCGGGTCCCTTATGTTCCGGGCTGGGATTGCCATGGTCTTCCCATTGAGCTTAATGTAGAAAAAGAGCTTGGTGTAAAGAGGGGAGAGCTTCCGCCACTTGTCATAAGAGAAAATTGCCGAAAATACGCTGAACGCTTCATCAACATTCAAAGGGATGAGTTTCGCCGGCTTGGCGTCTTTGCCTTTTGGGATAAACCCTACCTTACCATGAGCCCAGAGTATGAAGCGGTCATAGCAAGGGAATTTTTACGCTTCTTAACATCGGGGCAGGTCTACAGAAGGAAAAAGCCTGTTTTTTGGTGCCCAACCTGTGTGACCGCCCTTGCTGAAGCTGAGGTGGAATACGAAGAAAAGACTTCACCCTCCATCTATGTAAAGTTTCCTTTAAGCCCTGAAACGATAAGCTTTTTGAAAAAAGAGCTCGGCATAGAACTACCAGAGAAGACCTATGCCCTCATTTGGACGACAACGCCCTGGACGCTTCCCGCAAACTTAGCCTTAGCCCTACATCCTGAGTATGACTATGTCCTCATCCGGTGGAAAGGAGAGGATGAGGTATATCTTGTTGCCGAGGGCAGGGTTTCTGCCCTTTGCACAATCCTTGGAAAGGACCTTCCGGAAATCTTGGCTAAGGTCTCGGGGAGAGCCTTAGAAAAAAAGACGGCTCTTCACCCCTTCTATGATAGGGAAAGCCTTTTTGTCCTTGCTGAGTTTGTAACCCTTGATGCAGGAACGGGGATTGTTCACATTGCCCCTGGGCATGGTGAGGAAGACTATCAGGTTGGGCTAAAGTATGACCTTCCCGTTTATGTTCCCGTTGATGAGGAAGGGAAGTTCTACAAGGATGTGCCTTTAGTTTCCGGGCTTGATATTTATAAGGCAAACGAGGTGATCATTGCTACGCTAAAAGAAAAGGGGCATCTTTTGCATCAAGAAAAAATTAGCCATAGCTATCCCCATTGCTGGAGGTGCAAAAAACCGGTCATCTTTCGCGCGGAGTATCAATGGTTCATCTCTATGGAAGCAAAGGGGTTGAGACAAAAGGCTCTTGAAAGCTTAAAAGATGTCAAGTTTATCCCTCATTGGGGTAGAAATCGGTTAACTTCCATGCTTGAAGTAAGGCCGGATTGGTGTATATCGCGCCAGAGGGTTTGGGGTGTGCCCATCACCGTGTTCAAGTGTAGGTCCTGCGGTGAGGTCCTTAATGAGCTCTCCTACTATGAAAAGGTGCTAAAGGTCTTTGAGGAGAAGGGATGCGACCCCTGGTTTGTTGAACCTCCAGAGAATCTTCTACCAGAAGGAACAGTCTGCCCAGCCTGCGGGGGAAAAGATTTTGACAAAGAAAAAGACATCCTTGATGTTTGGTTTGATTCAGGCGTTTCCTTTGCCGGAGTGCTTGAAAGAAACCCTGAGCTAAGGTTTCCGGCAGACTTATACCTTGAGGGGTCTGATCAGCATAGGGGTTGGTTTCAGAGCTCTCTTATATGCTCTGTTGGAACAAGGGGAGTCCCCCCTTACAAAGCCATCCTTACCCATGGGTTTGTCGTTGATGGTCAAGGAAGGAAAATGTCAAAGAGTCTTGGGAATGTGATCCATCCTCAGGACCTTATCAAAAAGTATGGGGCTGAGATTGTGAGGCTCTGGGTCTCTGCGGAGGACTATCGAGATGACATCAAAATCTCCCAAGAGATAATCGACAGGCTTGTAGAAACTTACCGAAAAATCAGGAACACCTGCAGGTTCCTCATCGGAAACCTTTACGACTTTGACCCCGCTAAAGATTTAGTCCCCTTTGAGAACCTTCCGCCCTTTGAAAGGTATATCCTTCACAGGTTGGCGAGAATGATAGAGCGGGTAAAAAAGGCTTATGAGGATTTTGAGTTTCATATAGTGACTTATGAACTACATCGATTTTGCGTGGTTGAGCTTTCTTCGCTTATCATCGACATAAACAGGGACTACCTCTACTGCGAAGCAAAGGATAGTCCCAAAAGAAGGGCAACTCAGACGGTTTTTTACTACGCTTTAGATAGCTTGGTTAAGCTTATGGCACCCATCCTTTCTTTTACAGCGGAAGACATATGGCAGAACCTTCCCTATCCAAAAAGGGAAGAGTCGGTGTTTTTAACAGACTTTCCGGATTATTCTTGGACCATCTCAAAGGAGGAAGAAGAACGCTGGAAGAAGTTCTTAGCCTTAAGGGAAGAGTTTTTAAAAGCCCTTGAGATAGCAAGGAAGGATAAAAAGATCATTGGAAACTCCCTTTCCGCGGAGTGCTATGTTGTTTGTCCGGAAGACTTAAAGGAATATCTTTCTGATAAATCCTTCTGGGAATACTTCTTGATGATAGCAAGGTTTGAGGTTAAAGAAAAGTTTGAGGAGACCTTTCCCGTTGAGTATAGGTCAGAGGAGTTTCCGGGTCTTATAATCTTTGTCAAAGAAACCTCTTACGGAAAATGCGAGAGGTGTTGGCAGAGAAGGCCTGAAGTTGGAAGTTTAAGAATAAAAGAGCTTTGCGCAAGATGCATTGAAGTAGTCCAAAGCGAGCTCGGACTATGAGGAATTTTTACTTAGCAGCAAGCCTTGTCTTTATCCTTGACCGTTTGACTAAACATTTGGTCCTTTTAGCCGATTACCATAGGATAGAGCTTTTGCCTTTTTTGGCTCTCGTTAAGGTTTGGAATAGGGGAGTTGCTTTTGGGCTTTTTAGCTCAGCGGATGCGGCAAACTTAATTTTTGCCTTGGCAACAGCCTTTGCCCTGGTTGTGGTCCTGTATTTAAGCAGGCGTGCAGATACCATGGCAAGGATTGGCTATGGTTTAATCTTTGGAGGGGGGCTTGCAAACCTCGTTGACAGGGTAGTGTTCGGAGGAGTTTTAGACTTTATCGACCTTCATGCGGGAGGACTGCACTGGCCAGCCTTTAACATTGCCGACCTTGCAATAACCATAGGGGTCATGGTCCTTCTTTTTGCTTACTCCAAAAAGAAGGCTTAAGGCATGTTTCTCAGGCTAATTCCTTATCGAACTTACGCAAGGCTTATCTTTTCTTATCGATCAAGGGATTTGCTTGAGTTTTTTCCAACGATACTCAAAGATATCTTTTTACCTCTTGATTCCAACCTCTTTCAAGTAGAAGGACGACTACAGAAGCTAAACGACCTTCTTTTTCAGTATAAAGAACATTTTAGCAAAGAGCTTGGGTCAGCACCGGCGCCTTTTGCAATCTTGATTACTAAGGAAAAGGAGAGGTCCCTCGCTTCGCTCGGGATGACAGAGGGAAGGCTCGGGGTGACAGGGGGTATAAAAAAGCCTTTAAGACCTGGTAAGGTCTACATAGAGGAGGGACTTAAAGATAAGGTTGAAGAAGAGTTAAAGGGAGCAAACCTTCATTTTCGTCTCGAAAAATGGGGTGACCTTTTTGAGCTAAAGCTTCCCGCAACCTTTGAGCAAAAGCTTTACTTTCCCTTTAAAGATTTTTTCCTTATCCCAAACGATAAAAGATGCTTTTTCTGCGGCTCATACCTGCATGCTACATCAGATTGCCCTGGACTTAATGATAGAGAACCCCAACAAACCTTCTACAAATTGCTCACCCTCTCACCTTGGACAATAGCTGATGAACTAAGCAAAGCCATCTTTGAAGAAGAGAAGATAGAAGCCTTAAACTATTTTTACATCCGGTATTTTTTCAATCTTCCAGCTTTCTTGAAGATAATCTTTTACCGCACTGGGGAAATAAACTCCTTCTCTCAAGTTCCTCTTCATCTTCCAACTCCGGTGAGGGGTGGTGACCTTGGGCTTGGACTTGAGGAGCTAATGGCGGGAAGAGTGGAAACAGCAGAAAAAAGATTTTCTGAGGTTGAGGAAGGGGACTTTAGGAGAGAGCTTGGCTTAGCCTTTGTGCAGATCTTGAAAGAAGATTTCCCGAAGGCTATCTACTTTGTAGAAAATGCCTTAAGCCTTGTTAACAATCCCTTTGTTCGTGGTTATTTGAATTATCTAAAAGGGGGTATCTACTTTCAACTTGGAGATAAGGGTTTAGCTGAAGAGAGCTTCAAAGAAGCTATGAAAGAGGATAGCACGAATACCCCTTCTTTTTTCTTTTTAGGGCTAATTCGCTACCTTGAGGAAGAGCCTTTAGATAAGCTTAGCCCCTTCTTTCACCATCCTTATACTCTTTACCTTTCCTACCTTGAACCTTTGTTCTTACGGGTTGAGAAGGAGCTTGAGGAGCTACTCGACAAGGTCTACCTAAGCTACAAGGATGAAGCTTTAACAAGGCTAAAGGAGGCTGAGGATAAGTATCATGCTTTAAAAGAGGTGATGTCTGATGAGATTTCCAAAAGTTATCTTGAGAGGTTAAAAAAGCTCTCTCAACATATCAATCAGGGCGGGCTTGCCCTCGTTGATTCAGCAAGTAAACAGGTTCTTGAGCTTACCCTTGAGCTTAACGGCTATGTGTTTTCTCGCCTAAAAAAACTAAAGCAGGAGTTTGAACCCCTTAGATTTACTTTTCGAAAGCTTTCTGACTTTTGGACTATCTATCCCTACAAGACGGAAGATGCCTTCTTTGGTCAAAGCTTAAAAAAGGCTGAAGGATTAATTTTAAGGATAGAGAGAAGGCTTAAACGGTCTGAACCAAGCAAGGAGTTAAAATTCCTCGAAAGCGAGTTTAAACAACTAAAGGAAATTGTTGAAAATCTACAGAGGGCTATGCCAGAACTTGAGAGGAAGTGGGAATTCCGGAAGAGGCTCTATAGCTTCATAAAGAAGTTTAGCTTAGCCGAAGGCCTAAACCTAATCTTTCATGCTGTTCTTCTTTTCCTTCCTGAGTTTGGAACAAGCTGGTTCCCCTCGCTTGGGAGCTTTGTTGTAAGCTCTCTTTTCATCCTTGTTCTCGTCCTTATTAGCGTCCTCTTCATAGAAAAGAAGGTCTAAGCAAAATGAGAAGGTTCAAAGCCCTTTGGGTCAACGCAAAAGATATACCCTATAGGGGCTTCTCTTTAGAGCCAGAGAAAGTATTAAAGCTTGAGGGAAACGAGGCATCCGCTGAAAATGTAAAAGAGTTTTTCCTTGAGCTTACTTCGAACCTTAAGGCTAACTACTACGCCATAGGGTTCATCGCCTATGAACTTGGCTATCTTTTGGAAGAACGCTTAATCCCCCTTTATCAGCCCCCATCCTGTCCTTTAGCCTTTTTCTACCTGGGAAAGAGCATAGAGCCCTTTGAGCTTTACCCTGAACCTGAAGATAAAGAAAAAATAAAAATTTATGACGAAAGGCTAAACATCTCTACGGAGGACTATAAAAGGGCTATCCATAAGATAAAAGAATACATAGCCCTTGGACACACCTACCAGGTTAACTTTACCTGTAAGCTCCTTTTCAATTTTTCAGGCTCCCCTTTTGAGCTCTTTAAGGCTTTGCTTTTTTCTCAAAGATGTGAGTATGCCTGCTATCTTGAGGGGGAAGATTTCGTGGTCTTGTCTTTATCTCCTGAGCTTTTTCTTGAAAAACAAGGAAAATGCCTCATCAGCTCGCCTATGAAAGGCACCGCTAAAAGGGCTCCTATTCTTTCCCTTGATGAGGAAGAAAAAACAAAACTTCGCGAAAGCATAAAGACCCGGGCAGAAAATTTGATGATATTAGACCTTTTAAGGAACGATTTAGGGAAAATTTCAGCCTTTGGGTCGGTTAAGGTTGATGAATATTTAAAAGTCAAAACCTATCCAACGCTCCATCAGATGGTTTCAACCGTAGAAGGTCAGCTTGAAAGGACTGACCTTTATTCCATCTTCCGAAGCCTTTTCCCCTGCGGGTCGGTGACCGGTGCCCCAAAGATAAGAACTATGGAGATCATAAGAGAGCTTGAGGTTGAGCCACGAGGCGTGTATACTGGCGCTGTTGGCTTTATCAAACCATCGGGTGATTTTATCTTCAATGTAGCTATAAGAACGGTCTATCTTCAAAAAAAAGCTCAAGATTTTGCTTGCGAGCTTGGTATAGGTTCAGGCATTGTTTGGGATAGTGAGCCTGATGCAGAGTATAAAGAAACACTCCTTAAGGCTAAATTCTTAACCAACCTTATCCCCTATTTTTTTCTTATCGAAACCTTTGCCATTCCTTCCGATGAAGAAACCCTAAGGCTCCACTTTGAAAGACTGCAAAGTTCAGCTTCCTACTTCAACTTTCCCTTTAGGTTAAAAGGTTTTTCTGAATTCTTGGATTTTTTAAAAAAGAAAATCGGTCTTTCGCCCTTACATCAAGCAAGTAAGAAAAAAAGGGTTAGGCTTATCCTTAAACCAGAAGGCATCCTATCCCTTGAGGTTCATCCCTTTGAGCCTTGGGAAAACCCTATCCGAGTTGTTTTCAAAAGAAGAAAGACTCAGACAAATCTTTTTCATTTTCATAAAACGAGCTTGCGGGAAGAGTATGAAAGAGAGAGAAAGTGGGCTTTAGAAAATGGATGGACTGAGGTCATATTTTACAACGATAAAGAAGAGGTCCTTGAAGGGACGATTTCTAACTTTTTCGCCAAAAAGGGGGAAATTTTCTATACCCCACCGATAGCGCTTGGAATACTCCCTGGCATTCTTAGAAGGAAGTTATTGGATTCTAAGCTTGCTCAGGAAGGGGAAATCAAACTTTCTCAGCTCACAGAGTTTGACTCTCTTTACATTGGAAACTCCTCCCGAGGGCTTGGTAAAATAAAAGAGTGGGTTATACTTTAAACTTTAAGTGCCCCGACTGAGGGGTCTTTCAAAAAAGTATGTAGGAGGTAGGCATGAGCGGTAAAGCTTATAAGATTGCTGTCATCCCTGGTGATGGAACCGGTCCAGAGGTGATCAGGGAAGGGGTTAAGGTTTTGCAAGCGGTTGGTGAACGCTTTAACATCAACTTTCAGTTTAACTACTTTGATTGGGGAGGGGAAAGGTATCTTAGGACCGGGGAGACCATTCCTGAAGGTGGAATTGAAGAGCTAAAAAAACATGATGCCATCTACCTTGGAGCCATCGGGCACCCTGATGTTAAGCCAGGTATCCTTGAGAAGGAAATACTACTTCGCATCCGTTTTGAGCTTGACCAATATATAAACCTTAGACCCGTTAAGCTTTACCCAGGGGTTTGGACGCCCATCAAAGATAAGGGACCTGAGGATATAGACTTTGTTGTAATAAGAGAAAACACCGAAGGTCTTTATGCAGGAGGAGGCGGGTTCTTGAGAAAGGGCACACCGTATGAAGTTGCCATTCAGGAATCTATCAACACAAGGTTTGGCGTTGAGCGCTGCATCAGGTTTGCCTTTGAATACTGCAGGAAGAGAAATAAGAAGAAAAAAGTGACCTTGGTTGGGAAGACAAACGTCCTTACCTATGCTTGGGACCTTTGGTGGAGAGTCTTTCAGGAGGTGGGTGAGGAGTATCCGGACATCGAAAAAGATTACGCCCATGTGGATGCCACCTGCATGTGGATGGTTAAAAACCCCGAATGGTTTGATGTTATCGTTACAGACAACATGTTTGGTGACATCATCACCGACCTTGGAGCTATCATCCAAGGTGGTATGGGCATCGCAGCAGGTGGGAACATCAATCCGCAAGGGGTTTCTATGTTTGAGCCTATAGGGGGTTCAGCACCAAAGTACACTGGCAAAAATGTGATCAACCCCCTTGCCGCAATCTGCGCAGGCATGATGATGTTAGAATGGCTCGGAGAAAAGGAGGCGGCAGAGGCTATTGAAAAGGCAGTGATCAAAGTTTGTCGTGACCATTTGAAGAGCTTAGCAGCTGGTAAGATGGGCTACACAACCCAAGAGGTGGGAGACTTGGTTGCCAAATATGCCAAGGAAGGCGTCGAGCTGTGAAGCTTAGCATCATCGGAGCCGGAGCTGTTGGAACAAGTTGCGCCCAATGGGCGGTTGTTAAAGAGGTTGCAGAAGAAATAGTCCTCATAGACATTGTGCCTGGACTCGCAAAGGGGAAGGCTTTAGACCTGGCTCAAAGCCTTCCCCTTCTTTCTCGGTCCATAAAAGTCGAAGGGACGGAAGACTTTTCAGCACTTTCAGGAAGCGATGTGGTGATCATCACCGCAGGAAAGCCAAGAACCCCTGGGATGAGCCGAGAAGAGCTCTTAAAGATAAACGCCGATATCGTTAAGTCCTGCGCTGAAAATGTTAAACGCTACGCACCGGATAGCATCGTGATCGTAGTATCAAACCCCCTTGACGCCATGGTGTATGTGGCTTACAAGGTAACGGGTTTCTCAAGGGAAAGGGTTGTAGGAATGGCTGGAGTGCTTGATTCTGCTCGTTATCGGTATTTCATTGCTGAAGCCTTAGGGGTAAGCCCTGCTGATGTTTCTGCGCTTGTGCTTGGTATTCATGGCGACCATATGGTTCCTCTTGTACGGCTTGCTAATGTCGCTGGGGTGCCCATAACTCAACTTCTTCCTCAAGAAAAGATTGAAGAAATAGTAAAAAGGACAAAGTATGGAGGGGGCGAGATCGTAAGCCTTCTTAAGACTGGGAGCGCCTTTATCACCCCGGGGTTAGCAACGATTGAGATGGCTGAATCTATACTTAAAGATGCAAAAAGGGTGTTGACTTGCTCAGTGCTTTTGCAAGGTGAATACGGCATTTCTGGCGTTTTTCTTGGTGTCCCTGTCATCCTTGGAAGGCAAGGAGTAGAAAGGATCCTTGAGTTTGACCTTCTACCAGAAGAGAGGGAGGCTTTGTTAGCCGGAGCCAAAGTCTGCGAAGCCCTAATCTCTCAACTTGAACTGTAGAAGTTTTAGATGCTATTATAAAGCATGATGGTTGTGAAGACAAATTTAGTAGATTTAGGGCAAACTTAGATAAATTGTTGTCCCATGTGCATGGGGGGGGTAGAATGAGTAATTACCTAAAAATGCTTTATTATAGACAACTCCTGTAATAGAGACATTTCCGGATGAAGGATCAGCGGAAAGATTATTATATTTTAATCTTGAAAATTTAATCTTGAAAGGGACGAATGAACGGGTAAACTCAAGGAGGTTGAGGAGGGGGTTTAAGGGAATTGAATTGAGGAACTATAATTCTTTTCCCGAAAAAATTTTTACCCATTATAAAGGACACTTTGAAGAGCAACTTATTACTAACATAGTAAGAAAACAGAACATTAATAAGATTTTTCCCACTTTTTGTATCTCATAGTTGGAAATTTTTATGAGAGAAATTTGTAGGTCTACTTATCTCAATGATAGAATCGAAAAGCATAAAAATAACATTAAAAAATATTTTAAAATAATTTTAATAGGCATAATTTTGGCTGTTCCTGTATATCTATATGTTCCCAATTTAATTTTTCTATATTTTGTTTTTCTTGGGCTTATGTCTTTTAAAATTAATGAGCATTATTCAGCTATCAAAATTTTTCGTGCAGGACTACAGGGAGAAACAGCCTTAAAACAAACTCTAAATTCTCTCTCAGATGATTTTGTTGCTTTTTATAATGTTCCTATTAATAATTCAAAAGATATAGATTGCATTTTAGTAGGACCTAAAGGTGTTTTTATTATCGAAGTTAAAAACCATAAAGGAACAATCATTTATTCAGATAGTGGATGGAAACAAATTAAAACAGGAAGAGGGGGCATACAATATCTAGGGAATTTGGGAAATCCAGGAAAACAGTTGTTAGCTAATATGCATAAGTTTAAAACATTTCTTGAGGAAAACAATATCCATGTCTGGGTTCAATCAATTCTTGTTTTTACAAATCCTGAGGCAGATATTGTTCTTGAAAAAGTACCTAAGCCTATTATTGTTTGTAAGATAGAAAATATATTGGATGTTATAAACAATTCAGGCAAAACTATTTCCCAAGAACTAATTAATAGAATCTGCAATTTATTGCAAAATTCTGTTAAAATTGAATCCACAAAATTATAAATTACTCTATCGTTTCAGTGTGAGTCAGCTTGATAGTGTCTTATTAATTGTATAAAAAACTTAAGAGGACAAATAGGGCATGGTAGTTTCCCCAAGAAATACCGACCCAAAATCACTAAAAAACAGTGGAAGCTACCATGAAACAACCAAACAAATTAAACTCGCAACTGCAACAAAAAATTTTAGGCTCCTTCCTATAGTTATTCGATTCATTAATGGGGTTGTATTAAAAATGTTTTTGTGTAGACCCCAGCTATCATCCTGAGGCGTCATCCGATGGATCTCCAAATGGGGCGCCGTCTCGAACAAATTGAAGGAAAGCCACGTTATTGCTCTGTATGACAATAGGGGCTCCTCTTTTTGAACACCCCTTATTTGAGCTTGTAAGAGCCGGTAGAAAATTTAAACTCAAGGAGGTTAAAAGAATTTAACGAGATTGAATTGAAGAACGACCATGCCCTTCCTGAAAAATTTTTACACAGTGAAAGTGACCTTATGCAGAGTGGAAAGGATACCTAAAGTAAGTTTGCTAAAACCTATTAACTTTGATTTAGTAAAGTTTAGTAAATTCACCAGTAAGGGGTCTTGAAATATGAAACACGTTATATACGCAGCGTATGGATCAAACCTTTTGAAAGAACGGTTTTTGGTTTATATAAATGGTGGTGAATATAAAGGCAGGTATTATCCTGGGTGTCCAGATAAAACCCCGCCAGAGTCCCTTGGGTGGATGTATGTGCCTTATAGATTGTATTTTGCTAAAAAATCAAGTAGATGGAATAATCTGGGGGTAGCCTTTTTAACCTGTGAGAAAGAACCTAATCCTGAATATCATGCAATAGCTAGGCTTTGGAAGATAACCGAAGAACAGTTTGAGTGTGTTCATGAGCAAGAAGGAAAAAGTTGGTATCATGAAATTTTAATTTTGGACGAAAAGGATGGACTTGTAGTGAAAACTTTTACCGGATGTTGGATGGATGAAATGAACTTACCTTCAGAAGAGTATTTGGACACCATAAAGAAAGGGTTGAAAGAGACTACAGGGTGGAATGAGCAAAAAATAGAGAATTATCTAAATAAGTTTATCAAATAAATATATATTTAAAAATCTTTTTTCTTATTTTCAGCGTGTTTGTTTTAATAATATGTATAAAAAATTTAAAATGCTTTTGTGCAAGCCCTCCAGCTATCACCCCGAGCCTCTCTTTTTTCGTCACTCTGAGGCGCAAGCCGAGGAGGTCCCTCGGCACTTGCGTGCCTCGGGAGGACAAAAAGGGGATCGTGCCTCAGAAAAACATGTATGGGGTGTCACCCTGATGCGTTAGAAGAGGGGTCTCCCTGTAGGTCGCCGTCCCGAGCAAAGTGAGGGTTGCCTCGCTATTGCACGGAAGAACAAAGTTGGGAGACCCTTTTGAACAACTATTAGACAAATAAACAAATTTAAAAGAGTTCAATATAGACTATTACTAGCTCAAAAAATTTCGGCGATCAAATTATGAAAAACTGGGCGAAACTCCCTTATACCAAGGTTGTTCCGGTCAGGATGAACTCTGTTTGTGAGCAAGGCTACGATTAGCTCTTTTTCTGGGTCAACAACAAAGGAAGTTCCGGTAAACCCAAGATGCCCAAAAGCCTTTCCGCTAAACCTATCTCCAAAGGCAGACTTACCGTTCTTTGAAACCTTCATGAAACCAAGGGCAAAGTCGCTTGCTTTGTCCTCAAACTCAACGAAGGTTTTAACGACATCTTGCGAGAAAGGACCGGATCCTTTATAGGAAAGAAGAAGCGCCTCTAAAAGGTCAAGGACGCCGTAGATATTTCCGAAGAGTCCAGCAACCGCTGAAACTCCGCTCAAGGCTCGGGTGTTCTCATCTTCAACCACACCGCGAAGCAAAACCTTCTCCTCCTCAGAGTAAGAGGTTGGGGCAATGTCTTCAACATCAACCCCCTTTTCGAGGGGCTTAAACATTAGCCTTGCCCTTCTTGAAAATGAAATCTTTGACCTTGCTTCCTCAAAAAGGCTTTCAAAGTCTTTACCAAACATCCTTTCCCCAAGATAAGTTAACAAAAAGTATCCAAGGTCTGAGTAGGCTGAGGATGCTCCAGGTTCGTAAGCTAATTCTTCCTTCAATATTAGCTCTACTGCCTTTTCAAGGGTCAATGGTTTGTGCTTATACAACGGCAGCCAAGGTTTAAACCCTGCGGTGTGGTTTAAAAGGCGAAAAAAGGGGACATCTAAGGGCAAGTAGTGTTTGACTGAAGAAAAAAGCTCTACGGGTTTTCCTTCGGAGAGCTTATCGATAAGTATGAGAACCCCGGCAAGGGGCTTTGTAAGCGAGGCAAGGTCGTAAACATGATAGTCCTCAACGAGTTCAACAAAGGGGGTCAAAGAGAGGTAGCCGCAGGCAACGATATACCTTTTACCAGCTTGGGATACCCCGCAGACTGCCGAGGGAAAAAACCCCTTGTCAACCCCTTCCTTAAGGAGTTGAAATATCTGGCTTATCCTGCTTAGGCTCATCCTGCGGGCTCTTTCTTAGAGAGCGCTTAAGCATTTGAACAAGGGAAAAGCTTATGCCAAAAAGCAAACCAAGGACAAAGCTTAAAATTATAACCAAAGCTAAAGGTATGTTTTCTAAAGCTACACCTGGTAGCAAATGAACCGTCACCTTTGGCTCAACATTAAACACTACAAAAAACACAACTAAAAGCAAAAATATTATCCAAAGGAGCAGTTTAAACATGGTTTATCCCTCCGAAATCAAGGTTAAGAGTTCTTTTAGGTCATCGATGCTTAATTTATAAGTTGTTCGGCAAAAATGGCAGGTTACTTCAACCGGCTCACCCTTCGCGACCATCTCTTCAATTTCTCTTTTTCCAAGGGCAATTAAGGTGTTCTTTACCCTCTCAAGGTTACAGGTGCAGCGGAAGACTACTTCCCTTTCCTCAAGAACCTCAACCTCACCGAAAATAAAGGAGAGGATTCCCTCAGGAGACAGCCCTTTTGAGAGAAGTTCTGTTGTCGGTGGCGTTGCCTTTAGTCTTTCTTCTACAAATAATATCTCTTCCTCCTTTGCTTGGGGGAGCTTTTGGATCATGTAGCCACCTGCCTGAAGAACGCTACCATCCCGGTCTACAAGAACGCCCAACGCCACAACTGAAGGTATCTGTTCAGACACAGTTAGATAGTAGGCAAGGTCTTCAGCAATCTCTCCTGAGATAAGCTCAGCTGAGCCTTGATAGATTTCCTTCAACCCAAGGTCTTTAACCACAGAGATAAAACCACTTTTTCCTACCGCTTTTCCAACAGGAAGCTTCTTATTTTCAGGCTCTAAAAACACATGGGGGTTGTGCACAGTTCCCCGCAAGCGTCCTTCGTGGTCTCCTTCAGCAAGGATTTCTCCGATTGGACCGTCACCTTTTATCTGGAGCAAGACTTTTCCAAATTTTAGGTCTGCTGAAAGAAGGGCAACCCCAGCTAAAGCCCTCCCAAGGGCTGCTGTGGCAACAGGGCTTAGGTTTTGAAGCACTCGTGCCGTCTCTACCACATCACGGCACTCAACAGCAAAGGTCCTAAAATTAAACCCCTTAGGCAAAGCCCGAATTAGCTTCCCCATTCTAACTCCTGATAAAGCTCTTCGAATTCCTTATAAATTTTCTCTATGGCTAAAGGGTCAACAAGAAGGGCTGTCCCAATCTGCACGGCAGTAGCACCGCAGGCTAAGTATTCTACCACATCTCTTCCGGTCATCACACCACCGCTTGCAATTATGGGAAGCTTAACCTTTTGAGAAAGCTCATACACTAAGCGCAGGGTTAACGGTTTGATCGCTGGTCCAGAAAGTCCACCAAGCAAAACTTTGAATGGTTTTAAGCTTACGACCGCTAGACTTGGGTAAGTGTTCGCTACGGTTAAGGCGTTAGCCCCTGCCTCTTCACAGGCAAAAGCAATGTCAAAAACATTAGACCTTGGACTAAGCTTCACTATCAAAAGCTTGCTAAACCTTTTTCGGACTTCGCTTACAAGCTCAAAAACATCCTTGGCAGACTCCGAAAAGTGTATCCCTCCTTTTCGGACATTTGGACAGGAGATGTTTAGCTCAATCCCAGAAACATCTGCGTTTTCAAAGCGTTCTGCCAAGTAACAAAAATCCTCTATGGATTCGCCGTGAAGATTAACAATAACCTTAGGACCAAGGCTTTTAATCCGCGGAAGATACTTCTTAAGAAAGGTCTCGACCCCTGGGTTTTCAAGACCGATTGAGTTTATAAGACCGCAGGGTGCTTCGGCAAGCCTTGGAGGAGGATTACCTGGCATAGGATCCTTTGATATACCTTTCGTGATAAGAGCCGATATGTATTCAAGCCCAGGGATTTCCTTTTCGCCAAGCCCCCAGGTCCCTGAGGCAAGAAGAAGAGGGCTCCTTAGCTCAAGGCTTCCTATCTTAGCGTAAAAATTCAAGGTCTATTTCCTCCGCATCAAAGGTTGGTCCGTCAACGCAAAGCTTAAAGTATCCTCCCTGTCGACTTGGGACAGCACAGCCAAGACAGTATCCTGTCCCGCAGGCAAGAAGGGTCTCAAGCACTAAGAAAGTCTTCACACCGTGGGTTCTACCAAGCTCTGCGAGAGCCTTAAGCATCGGCTTTGGTCCGCAGGCAAGGATTGCTTGATAAGACTTCTTATTTAGCTCGGCTAAAAGAAGGTCTGCAACCGTTCCTTTTAGCCCTAAGCTTCCATCATCCGTTGCTACTTCAACGGGAACAAAGGCTGAAAAAAAATCAAGCTTCACAAGCTGAGCGGAAGTTCTTGCTCCATATAGTAGCTTTGCGGGCAAAGAAAACTCAGGCTTTAGCCCCTGACAAAGATAACCAAAACCGGCAACGCCAACCCCTCCAGCGCAGGCTAAATAGGGACCCTCAATCCGAGGAAAGGGGTTCCCCAAGGGACCGAAAAACTCAACCTCATCCCCCGGCTTAAGCCTTGTCATGGCTTTTGTGCCTCTTCCTACAACTTGATAAAGAATTTCAAAGGCTGAATCATGAATGGCATGAACCGTAAAGGGTCTTGGCAAAAGGGGATCAAAGCTTGAGCTAACCTTTATCTTTACAAACTGTCCGGGCAAAAAGTTAGCTAAGAGAGAGGGCTCAGCCGAGAGCACAAGACTATAAATAGAAGAGGAAAGCTCTCTGTTTTCTAAGACCTTAGCCTTATACATTTTCAATCTATTCGACGATCTCTTTAAGAAAGCTTAGGGCTGAGTAATCGCTAAATCCTTCTTTTAGCTCTACCCAGAGTTCTCGGAAGGTTTTACCTGAAGGAAGCTCTTTTCTATACAGTCCACCAAGAAGGCGCTTATAATCTTTCTCGTGAGGCAATATTGGGTATTCCTCCTCTTCGATGTTTGAAAGAAGGTAAGGTGGCACCTCATCAAGCCTTCCCTCTTCTAAATCTTTCCAGAAGAGCAAAAGGTCAAACAAGCTCCCGTAGAGACCCCCGAGGTCGATGTTTTCGACTACCTGAAGGAGTAGGAGTCCAGCGGTGTAGTGAAATTCCGGTGGTTCGGCAAACCCTTTCTCTTGACAGTTTACCGTAGAGACCATAATCCTACACATAAGCGGGCGCCTTTCGTAGACGGAACAAAGATTTTCTTCCGTTAAAAAAGGGCAGGGCAGAAGTTCGGTTATCTCTTCTTCAGTAGGGGTTCCGCCAAGGCGATAGAGCCTAAGAAGCTCGTTATGGGTAAGCTTTGGTCTTGGATAAGATTTGCCTCGAAATTCTTCTAAAAACTTCTGCGAAACTTTAGGCAAAAGATAATAAGCTTCAAGCGATGTAGCATAGAGCTTTGTTGTGCAACAGGCTGAACAGGTAGGCTTGCAGAAAAGCTCATCTTTTGGGAAGACAGAATCTAAATAATCGTAAAGGGCTTTAAGAAGAGTTAGCTTATCTTCAAGCCGGTAGGTGGGATAGGCGTTAATAGCTCCCTCCAGTAGTAGCTCTGTTGGTCTAAATGTAAACTCTAAATGGTTTATTTCAAGCTATCTTTGTTTTAAAAGCAGACCATTGTTTTATAGTTTATTATGTTTTAAATTTATTACGTGCTCCTTGAGTTAAAGGTGGAAAACTTTATAACCATTAAGTCTGCTCATCTTACCTTTGAAGAAGGGTTTACCGTTTTTACTGGAGAGACCGGGGCTGGGAAGTCCGTCCTTCTTAAGGCTATAATGCTTATCCTTGGCGAAAGAGGAGGGGCTAACTACCTTTCACCAAACGCCCCCTCAGCAGAAGTTGAGGCTGTCATCTTTGGCGGAGATCTCTTGAAGGAGCGTTTATCTGAGATAGGGCTTAAGCCTGAAGAAGAAATCCATGTGCGAAGAATTATTACCCCAAACCGGCAAAGGATCTATGTAAACGGATCTCCAGTTTCTTTGGCTGAGCTTTCTTTCCTAACCTCTGGGCTTATCGAGCTTACAAGTCAGCACGAGTTCTACTCCCTCTTTGATAGAAAAAACCAGCTTACGCTCTACGATACGCTTCTTGGCTTAACCTCCCTCGTTGAAGATTATCAAAGGCTATTTGAGAAGTATAAAGCCTTAAACAGGGAGATCGCTTCCTTTGAAGAAAGGCTAAGACAATCTGCTTTAAGAAAGGACTATCTTGAGTTCCAGCTTAAAGAGATAGAGGAGCTAAACCCAAACCCTGAGGAGGAAAAACAATTACTTTCCCTGCGGAACAAGCTAAGGAACTTATCAGCCCTAAGAGATTTAGCCTCAGCCCTACAATCTGCCTTAGAGAGCGTTTATACCCCTTTTAAGCAGGCTTTAAACCTTCTTGATAAATTGGCTGGATACGAGTCAAGCTTTACCGAACGAAAGTCAGCTCTTGAACCCCTTTACTACGAGCTAAAAGACCTTGAGCGAGAGGTTTCAAGGTTTTTGGCTGACCTACCAGATGATGCTCAAAGCCTTGATGAGGTAGAGGCAAGGCTTGCCAAGTATGAACGATTGAAAAGAAAATATCAGTTAGACACCGAAGGGCTGATTAAGCTTAAAGAGGAAATAAAGAAAGAGCTTTCAACCCTTGAGACAGGGGAGGATGAGCTAACAAAGCTTAAAGAGGAAAGGTACAAATTGCTTGATGAGCTCTTTTCCCTTGCGGAAGAAATAAGTTCAAAAAGAAGAGAGAAAAAAGGAAGCCTTGAAGAGAGGCTTGAAGCTGAGCTATCCCAGCTTGGGATGAAAGGTGCCCGCTTAGTGTTTGACCTAAAAACAAAAGGGAAGCTTCCTGAGAACTTAACAAGCTTTGGGCTTGATGAGCTTGAAATCCTCTTTCAGCCAAATCCAGGGCTTCCCTTCAAACCATTAGAGAAGATCGCGTCAGGGGGCGAACTATCGAGAATCTTCTTGATCTTAAAATCCCTTATGCCCTTTGCCCAGCCTTCCACCTTGATATTTGATGAGGTTGACGCAGGGGTTGGTGGCCTAATAGCCCAAAAGGTAGGAGAAAAGCTAAGGGCTCTTTCAGAAAAGCATCAAGTAATCTGCATAACCCATCTTCCCCAGATAGCAAAGCTTGCCCATCATCATTTCTTGGTAGAGAAGGTGCAGGATGAAGCTCAAACTCAAACGGTGATCAAAAGGTTAAGTCAAGAAGAGCGAGTAAAGGAGCTTGCAAGGATGCTTGGAGAGCCAGAAGAGCTCTCCTTTGCAAAAAGATTGCTAAAGAGTTAACATCAATGCCAAGGGCTCTCCTTCTCTTTTCTGAAGGACTTGATAGCATGCTTGCCGGGCTTTTGCTTCGCGACCAAGGAATCGAGGTCATCGCCGTAAGATTTATAACCCCTTTCTTTGGTTGGCACTTAAAAGAAAACCCTTCCCCCTTTGAAAACAAGATAAAAGAGCTTGGCTTTTCGAAAGGATTAATAAAAGATATAACCGAGGAATTTTTAGAAATCTTGAAAAATCCAAAGCATGGCTACGGCTGTCTTGCAAACCCTTGCATTGATTGCAAAATTCTTATGCTTAAGCTTGCAAAAGAAATGCTTCCTCAGGTTTCCGCTGATTTTATCGCCACAGGAGAGGTTCTTGGGGAAAGACCTATGAGCCAAAACAGGAAAGCTTTAGAGCTAATTGAGAGGGAATCTTCTACAAAAGGTATTCTTCTTAGACCCCTTTCCGCAAAGCTCCTTCCTGAAACGGATGCGGAAAAAAGGGGGCTTGTTGATAGGAGTAGGCTCTTAGCCATAAAAGGTAGAAAAAGGACGGAACAGCTTAGGCTTGCCAAAGAGTATGGTATAAAAGAAATTCCAACCCCTGCTGGTGGATGTCTCTTGACAGACCCTGTCATCGGTCAAAGAACCCTTGAAATCTTGAAAAGAGGCTTTCCGCTTACTCTAGACACCGTAAAGCTTCTTGTTCTTGGGAGACACTACATTGAGGAAAACTCCTGGCTTGTCCTTGGGAGGAACGAGGAGGAGAATAAAAAAATAGTAGCCATAGCTGACGGCAAGTTTCCGTTGTTTACCTTGAGCGAGCCAGCACCAATCCTTGCTCTAATTAAGGGAGAGGTAGAAGAAGCAAAACTTTTTGAAGTCTTAGTTTCTCGTTCAAAAAAGGCGAGGCTTGCCCTATCCGAAGGAAAGAAAGTAAGCCTATTGAAGGTTTAAGAACAATGGTTGTAGCCTTGCTTACCGATTTTGGAACCAAGGACCATTATGTCGGCGTTGTAAAAGGAAAGATTCTCTGCGGTTTAGACCCCTCCCAATATCCAGTTTTTGTGGACATAACCCATGAAATACCCCCACAGGATGTCCTAAAAGGGGCTTTAACCCTTTTCTTTGCTTATAAATATTTTCCAAAGGGGACGATTTTCCTTTGCGTTGTTGACCCAGGGGTTGGCACAGAAAGAAAAGCGATAATCCTTCAAACTGAGGAGCATACCTTCGTCGGTCCAGATAACGGCTTATTTAGCTTCATTATAAAAAACGAACCTATAAAAGCCTGCTTTGAGATAGACAAGGAAAAGGTTCTTGAACCACCCTATAGCTCAACCTTTCATGCAAGGGACCTTTTTGCCCCGGCTGTAGCAAGGCTAATTAAGGGGGAAGACCTAAGAAGCTTTGCCAAGGAGCTCTCAAAAGATGAGCTTGTTGTTCTTTCTTTGCCTGAGGTTGTAGAGACGGAAGATGGGTTGCTTGTTCCGGTGATCGATGTTGACCGCTTTGGCAACTTGATCACTGCCCTTCATCAAAGCGCCTGCCTAAGAAGGTTTAAGGTTTTAGTAAACGATAAAGAAGTTCCTTGTGTCCCATCATACGGGTATGCTAAGAAGGACGAGCTTATTGCCCTCTTCGGAAGTGAAGGCTTTCTTGAGATAGCGGTAAGGGAAGGGTCAGCCTATGAAAGACTCGGTATCCCGAAAGTAAAAATTGTGTGGATAGGTTAAGCCGAAGGAAGTCAATGCCATCCTATGAAAAGACGCTAAAGGAATTTGGTTCAACGCTCTTAAAAATCTAAGAAAAATCGAAAAATTATCTCTTGACTTTAAAAAAAAATTCATTAAAATTTTTTTTTAGTTTGAAAAATTTTTATTAAGAAGGGGGGTGCTATGTATCCAATATGGGAGGTCCCCTATTTAAGTAGTGCCTTAGTGATAGGTCTTATTGCTTCTTTTCATGTTTTACCATCGCATCTTGCGGTGGGTGCCCTTTGGGTCACCGTTTTCATTGAAAAGATTGGTTTAGAAAAGAACCGCCCTGAGTACTTTGCCTTTATCAAACGTTTTACCCTGCTCTTGTTGATCTTTAGCTTTATCTTCGGGTCCCTTTCAGGAATTGGCATCTGGTATTCGGCTACTGTCTCTTCACCAAGAGGCATCTCAGCCCTAATCCATAACTATGTTTGGGGTTGGGCAACAGAATGGGTCTTTTTCTTGATTGAGATCGCAACCATCTATGCCTACTACTACACCTTAGGGAAAGTTGATCCGAAAACCCACTTAAGAATAGGTTATCTTTATGCCCTTGCGGCCTGGATAAGCATGATCATCATCACCGGTATCCTTGCCTTTCAGTTAACACCAGGCAAATGGCTTGAGACAGGCGATTTCTTCGACGGCTTCTTCAACCCCACCTACTTCCCTCAACTTCTTACCAGAACTTCTGTGATGTTCGGTGTTGCCGGAATCTATGGGTTGCTCATTGCATCAACCCTAAAGGAAGAAACAAGGCTGGAGATCACAAAGATCATCTCCCGCTTTGCTTTGGCTGGCATGATCCTCGGTTTAATCTTTGGCTACTGGTATTACAAGAAGCTTCCTGCCCATGCCCAACAGCTCTTGAGCTCCCTACCTTACATGCAGGCTCTCGCTAAGGTGACATTAATAGTCTACGCCATTCTAACCCTCTACTTCTTGCTCACAGCTTTTGTTATCCCAAGACTAAACAATTTTGTCCTCTCTCTTATCCTTATCATCGCATCCTTTATCGGAATCCTTTCCGCGGAAGGAATTAGAGAGGGTGTGCGTAGACCTTACATCATCTTTGGGTTTATGTATGGAAGCCAGGCTGTAGCCAAGGACCTTCCTGCTAAAAATATAAAAAGTGAGGTTGAAACCTTTGAAAAAGAGGGGCTACTCTCAAGGCTTGGATATTTGCCTGAAAACTTAAGAAAGATAACTCCTGAGAACCGCCTTGAGGTAGGAAGGATCATCGCCCTTCATAACTGCGCAAACTGCCATGCCTTTACAGATAGCGGACTAAGACCTCTGCCAGCCCTTTTCCAAAAGCTTTCTCCTCAGTCTCCTGAAGACATAGACGCCTTCCTTTCTGCTTTATCTGCCTTCCCCTACATGCCGCCTTTCATAGGAAACGAAGAAGAAAGAAAGGCGGCTGCTGAATACTTGTTTACTTTAGTTAATAAAAAGAAATAAAGGGGGTGTGCCATGAACATAGGGACATATCTTAACGCCATGAGAGACCCTGCAGGCTTGCCAAGCCCTGCCATCATATTTGATTTCTTTTTGGTGCTTACCTTTGCCCTTCATATTTTGCTTGTCAATTTGGTTATAGGCTCTGCCTTACTAATACTCTATGGAAGGTTTAGTTCAAACCCAAACGCAAAGCTCCTTTCTCAATCTCTCTCCCGCCTACTCGTAAATTCTTTATCTTGGGCTATTGTTCTTGGGATAGCCCCCCTTCTCTTCGTACAGGTTATCTACGACCCCTTCTGGTACACAGCAAACACCATATCTGCCTGGTGGGCTCTTGGCTTCTTAGCCTTCATTGCCCTTGCTTTTATTTTAGCTTATGTGTTTTACCTTGGCGGCGGATACGAAGGAAAGAGCACTCCTCTCTGGATAATCCTTAGCTTAGCCTTTCTTTTCCTTGCTGGAATTGTGGTGCACTCTTTATCGGTTGCTCAGCTTGTTCCTGAAAAATGGCCAAGCTTTGTAGTAAAAGGAGGAAAATATTTATCCTCCGGCTCATCTCTACACGCCTTTGAGCTTTTTAGATTCCTTCACTTCATGGTGCCAGCCTTAGCTGTAATCGGCGTTTGGCTTATCTTTTATGGAGACTATTTCAAAGGTTCGGGAAAGTATTCTGAAGAATATTTGAACTGGGTTAAGCAGTTTGGAGCCAAATTAGCCCTTTACTTTTCTCTTATTCAAGCTGTTGTAGGGTTCATTTGGCTTATCACCATTCCTTCAGAATTCAAGTTTTACATTAATCCCTTCTTCATCCTTGCCCTCATCTCTGCCTTAATCTTTTTAGCCCTTCTTTTTAAGGCTCAAGCCTCACCCTCTCAGTATGCCAAACCGATAGCAGGGCTGCTTATCTTAACTGTTCTTCTCATGAGCGCCGCAAGAGAAGCCCTTCGTATGTCTTATTTTGCCAAAGCAGGCTACAGCATGGCTAATTACCCTGTAAACCCATCCTACGGTTCCCTTTTACTTTTCTTAGCAACCTTCGTCATGGGAGCGATAGTACTTCTTTACACCGCCATAGTTGCATATAGGTCTGGCAAAGGTATAAGAGAAGTTGGCTACGAAGGCTTGGGTAAGGTTTCTGTCTACCTTATGTGGGCTTGGATCGTCGTGATGGTCGTTATAGGCGTAGTCATAGCCGTGAAAAACGGTGCCCTGTTTTAAGGTGTAATCTTAGGGGCAACTTTGGTTGCCCCTTCCTACTTTCTTCTTTTGACTTATACTTATCCTTAGCATGCAGGTTCAAAACTCAAAATTTGCCTTTACGATAATCGCCGTTTTATCCCTTTTAGTAATAGGGCTTTTTCTTTATTTACTCAAACCCTTCTGGACGGTTATTGCCTGGGCGGGGATCTTAGCCTTTTTCTTTTATCCTCTCTATCGAAGGATAAAATCAGTCTTAAAAGGAAAGGCAGAGCTTTCCGCTTTGACCCTGATAATTTTGATGATCCTCTTTGTTTTTGTCCCTCTATTTTTTGTAAGCCTTCAGCTCATCTATCAGGTTGAAGATTTCTTAGCAACCTTTGACCAAGCTTTTTTTCAAAAGCTTCAAGCTCAAGCATCTGCCTTAAAGTCTCATCCCTTTTGGGGGAAGCTCTATCAAGAGATGTCTCCCTATCTTGAAAACCTTCAAGCAAAGCTTAACGAACAGTTATCAAACATCCTCCAGAGCACCTTCAACCTTTTTAAGAATTTTCTTCAAGCAACCTTTGGCATCATCTTCAAAATGGTCTTAACCCTTTTTACCTTTTACTACTTTCTCGTGGATGGAGAAAGGATTGTAGCCCTTGTGCAAAAACTTATCCCCGGCTCTGAAGAAAAAAAAGAAGAGATCCTTGCAAGAATAAGCCTCATCTTGAAGGCTGTTTTTTACGGGACGCTTCTTACAGCTTTGGTTCAAGGAGTTATTGCCACCATCATCTATCTTATTCTTGGTGTCCCAGGCTACCTACTTTGGGGTGTATTGACAGCCGTTGCAAGCTTTATACCCTTCCCTGGAACAGCCCTAATCTGGGTCCCCTTGGGAGTATACCTTTTGCTTTTTGAAAGCCTACTAAAAGGAATCATTCTCCTTGTAGCCTGTGCCTTAACGGTTGCCCAAGTTGACAACATCCTTAAACCCTTTTTCATAGGCGGAAAAGCTAAGCTTCACAATCTCCTCGTCTTCTTTTCCGTCCTCGGTGGAATAATAGCCTTTGATTTTCTCGGGCTTTTCTTAGGACCTCTAATCTTAGGACTTTTCCTCTCGGTCATTGAAATTTATCAATCCTTTCTTCATGTTCAAGATAAGACTGAATAACCGCTATGCCCGAACTCCCAGAGGTTGAAACCATAAAAAGGGACTTAAGCATCCTGATAGGAAGCCCTCTTAAAGCAATAATAGTTTATGACGAATCTTATTTAGAAAGAAACGGAATAACGCCGAAAGATCTAAAAAAACTTAAAGGACAAAAGCTTATTCAGCTTTCAAGAAAAGGAAAATACTTGTTTTTCCATTTTTCAAAGCATATCCTTGGTTTTCACCTAGGGCTCACGGGTTCGTTAATCTTGCTTGCCGGGAAAAACCCTTTTGATAAATTCCAACACAAGGTCTTAAGCTTAAACTTTCTTGACATGTCCCTCCTCTTTTCTGACATGAGAAAATTTGGGAGGCTTTTCCTTTTTGACGAAGAAAAAAGCTTTCAAAACTTCTTATTCGATATTGGGCAAGATGCCCTTGAGATTGGACTTTCGCAGTTTAAAGAAGCATTAAGGAGCATACGCAAGCCCATAAAATCAGCTCTCCTTGACCAGAAGGTTATCTCTGGGATTGGAAACATCTACGCTGATGAAATTCTTTTCCGGGCAGGCATAAATCCTTTAAGATCGGCAAGCTCTCTCTCTGATGAGGAGCTTGAGAAGCTCTACCAAACCATGAGGGAGGTCCTCCATTTAGCCATTCAACTTCGTGGCTCAACGATAAAGGACTATGTGGACGGGCTTGGGAGGGCTGGAATGTTCCAAACCGAGCATTTAGTCTATCAAAAGTTTGGAAAGCCCTGCCCAAGATGTGGGGAAACTATCGAAAAAATCAAAGTGGCAGGAAGGACAACAAGCTACTGCCCAAAATGTCAGAGGTAAAAAAAAGCTCTATAAAAGAACTTATAAAGAAAGAGCATAGCTTTGTTGTAGAAGACGAGGCAAAGGGCGAAAGATTTGATGTTTATCTAAGGGCTAAGCTTCCTGACCTTAGCCGAGAGCGGATCAAAAACCTTATAGAAGAGGGCTTCATCCTTGTCGAGGGAAAATCCGTTAAACCCTCTTACAAGCTTAAAGGTGGCGAACAGGTTTTAGTGAGAATACCCGTTGAAAAGGAGTATTCTATTCAGCCAAAGGAAGTTCCCTTTGAAATCCTTTATGAGGATGAGGACCTTGCGGTGGTCTATAAGCCTGCTGGAATTGTTGTTCATCCAGCACCAGGGCATCTTGACGATACGTTGGTGCATGGGCTTTTGCTTAAGCTTCGCTCCCTTTCTGGTGTAGGGGGAGAGCTTCGCCCTGGCATCGTTCACAGGCTTGACAAGGATACCTCAGGGGTCATGCTTGTTGCCAAAAACGACTTTGCCCACAAAAAGTTGACCCAAGATTTCAAAGAAAGAAGGGTCGAGAAGGAATACTTAGCCATAGTATATGGAAAGCTAACCCAAAAGGAAGGAACGCTTGATTTTCCCATAGGAAGGCATCCTGTGCAGAGGAAAAGGATGGCTGTTTTAAAAGAGGGAAGGCAAGCTTTAACAAAATACAAGGTGTTAAAGCTTTTCAAAAAGGCAACCTTAGTTTTAGCAAAGCCGGTAACTGGTCGCACTCATCAGCTAAGGGTGCATTTTAGCCGCATTGGGCATCCCATCCTTGGCGACCCTATCTACGGCGGGCTAAAGCCTGATGTCCCAAGACCTGAAAGGCTCATGCTTCATGCCTACCGAATAAGCTTTGAGCACCCTCGAACAGGCGCACATCTCACCTTTACTAAAGACCCGCCAGAGGATTTTGAACACTATCTAAAACTTCTCGAGACAGAGCATTCTTAAGAGGCTCATGAAAAAGGTCGCTATCACTGGAGGGATCGCAACGGGAAAATCAACCCTTCTTAAGATTTTAGCCGAGCTTGGACAAACAGTTTTGTCCTGCGATGAAATCGTGCATCTCCTCTATGAAGAACAGCCGATAAAAGAAGAGCTTGTCAAACTTTTAGGGCATGAGATTTTAGGCCAAGATGGAAGAGTCAATAAAAAAGCCATCTTAGAAAAGATTGCTTGCGACGAAACGCATAAAAAAAGGCTTGAAGAGTTTATTCACAACAAGGTTTGGGAGTTCTTAGAGAGAAGGTTTGCTGAGCTTGAAAGAGAGGGAGTGAGAGCTGTTTTTGTTGAGGTTCCCCTTCTTTTTGAAGCTGGCTGGGAAAAAAGGTTTGATGAAGTCTGGGTAATAGCTTGCGAAAAGGAGACGCAAGTAAAGAGATTAGTAGAAGGGGGTAGAGCTCATCTCTTGCCTCTTCTTGAGAGCCAGCTTCCCCTTGAAGAGAAGGTAAAAAGAGCTCACCGGGTTTTTAGCTCCGAGGTTCCTATTTCAAAACTAAAAGAGGAAGTCGAAAAAGCTCTTTCTTACCTTTAAATATCTAAACTACCTTGCTTGCCTAAGGTCATTCTTCTTTCTTTATCTCAATTATGGCAACATCTGGTGGAGTAAAAAATCTCATGGGAGGACCGCCCGTCCCTACGCCCTTGCTCACATGAACAAAGGACCCGTCAACTTTCCTTAGCCCTTGATGTGATATGTATAATCTTTTAAGAATCAGCTCTCCTATAGGAAAATATAGCCCTCCATGAAGATGTCCAGAAAGCATAAGGTCAAACTTACCTATCACCTCCTCTTTAACCTTTGGTCTATGCTTTAAAAGGATGACAAACTTATCTTGCGGAATGTCCTTTAAAACTTTTTCTTCCTCAATAGGCTCAATGCAGGCTTTGAAATATCTGCAGGCCTCATCGTCAACTCCGGCAATGGCAATAGACCCAAGGTCTACCCATCTTCCTCGAATCACCGTAAACCCTGCCTTTTCCGTAAACTCAACCGAATTCTTTACCCCTCTGTAGAATTCATGGTTCCCTAAAACAGCATACTTACCAAGGGGAGTAGCTAGCTCCCTCAACGCTTGAGCAATATACTCTATTTTCTTTGGGTTGCCATCAACCAAATCTCCCGTTGAAAAAACTATATCCGGCTTCTCCTTAAGCCAAACCTCTTGTATCAATTTGAGCCTATCCTCCCTCATAATCCTTCCAAAGTGAACATCTGAGATATGTAGGACCTTTATTCTCTCCTTGTTGAAGAGAGGTTTATTCGTTCCTATCTCATACCTTTCAACTCTTAGGCTCAAGGTTTCAATGTAGCTGTAAACAGAAAAAATTAAACTAAGGATTAAAACTAAAAACCTTTTCATTTCAAGTTTAGGTCTTGGCAATTTTATGCTTAAAAACTTGTCTAAAATAGAAGAAATACCAGAATAAAGGTCCGTAGCTAAAGTGAAAAATCCTGCATAAACCATAAAGCCCATCCATAATAAGGATAAAAAGATGAAATAGTAAGAAAAAGGGTCGCTCACATGATTATCAAAATAGGACCAAAACAGCGGAGAAATGTAGAAGAATATAAAAATTAGAATATATCTTCTGGATAACTTTAGCCTTCGGTAGACATAAAGATGTAAAAGGGCATAAAAAAGAAAAAAGGAAATGATAAAGTATAGCATCTAAGATGATAAGTTATCTATAGAATTCTTTACAGCTCTTTGTATTAAGTCTAATCCGCTTTGAGTTAAGCCGTGTATAAGGATAGAATTTCCAAACCGTTTAATCTTAATCTGAAAAAGCCTTGTTGCCTCGTTAAGATTTGTTAAAGGTTTAGCGTTGACTGCCGAAACTCCAAAAGGGTCTCCCATAATCATAGGACCATACATAAAAAAGACCTCATCGTAAAGCCCCTCTTTTAGGAAGCTACCATGAACCTTTCCCCCGCCCTCAACAAGAACGGAAGTTATTCCCCGACCCTGGCAATAGGATAGCAAAGCCTTTAAGTCAACCTCCCCATTCTCTCCGCAGGGAAGCCGGACTACCTCTACCCCTCTCTCTACAAAAAGCTTCTCCTTATCTTTAGGAGCGTTTTCTCCGCAAAAGATGACGGTTTGCTTTGTCTCGTCAACCTCAAAGACCTTGTAATACGGGGTTAAGCTTAGATGACTATCAAGGATGAGCCTTATAGGGTTTTTCCCTTTTACCATTCGGACTGTTAGCTCCGGATCGTCTTTCAGCACTGTGTTTTTTCCTACGAGGATGGCATCGGCTATGGCTCTTAGCTTATGGGCAAACTTTCTTGCAGGCTCATCCGTTATCCATTTTGAGTCTCCGGTTGAGGTTGCGATCCTTCCGTCAAGCGTTGCCGCAACCTTCATCATCACCCAAGGTCTTTTCCGTATGACCCGGCTTAGATGAAAACGGGTAAGATAGGCAGCTTCTTCTACACAAACCCCGCTTTTTACTTCAATACCGTGGCTTTGAAGGAAAGATAAGCCTCCGCAGGCAATAGGGTTTGGGTCTTTGATTGCGCAAACAACCCTCTTTATTCCAGCCTTAAGGATAGCCTCAGTGCAAGGTGGAGTCATTCCATGATGACAGCAAGGCTCAAGCGTCACATAAAGATAGCACCCTCTTGCCTTCTCCTTTGCCTTCTCTATGGCTTCTACCTCAGCATGTGGCAAGCCATAAGCCTTGTGATAACCCTTAGCTACGACCTCTCCTGTTTTTGGATCAACAAGCACCGCTCCTACCGCAGGATTGGGCGAAGTATACCCAAGCCCAAGTGAAGCAACCCTTATAGCAATCTTCATGTAATATTCGTCAGGCTTAAGACTCACCTTTGAAGTCCTATTGAACCTTGAACTTAGCGTTTAGATGAGCCGCCACCACCCCTGCGATAAAAGCTTTTTATGGAAAGGAGGGTTTGGAGCCTTGAAAAATCAATGGGCTTACCTTTGGAAGATGAGGCGCCTTCTTCAAGCTTTATCTTTTTAGCTACTTTTATCTTTTCTACCACCTTAGCGTAGTATTCCTCGTCCTGAATGTTAAGAGGTCTTTCCCGGATTTGGTTTAGATGAAAAAGAAGGGCGGATAGCTTTCTCACCTTTTGATAGGTTTCTTGATGCTCCTCGTCAAGAAGCTCCTCGATCGTTTGATAGATCTCTTTTCTCAGCTCAACTTCCTTAGGAAGAAAGCCTGCGTTCTTAAGAATGCGATACACAACTCGCAGGTCCTCGGGCACGAAAGGGTCTTCCCGAAGGTCAAGGGGCTTTCCTTTATACTCTTCACACTCAAATTCCCCCCTTTCCATAGCTTCTTTAATCCTTTCTTCGGCGATCTGCTTTAAGATCGAAAAGGGCATAAGCCTTCTCCTTTAAGCCTACTTAAGAGCCAGAAAGCTCCTTTAGCTTTGCCGAAACATATCCAGCCAAGGTTGAGTTCCCATAATTTTTTAGAAATTCTTGAGCAAGGTTTGCCGCTGATTTTTTGTCTTTCTTTGCCTCCTTTAGCCTTATCAAATCAAGGTAGAGGAGCTCCTTTATAGGGCCGGCTTCCTTGCTTATGGACTCGTAAATTTTAAGAGCTGTGTCCAAATCTCCCTTCTCCTCAAAGGTTTTAGCCTTGGCATAATTGACAAAGACTTTTCCTTGGGAGCTCAAGCTTTTTTTAAGCTTTTCAGTAAGCTTTAAGATTAAGCTTGCATCATCGCGATTTAAAGCTAAATTCCAAAGGTAGATGAGGGCAAGCCTCCCAGCTTCGGTATTAGAGTTTTTCTCGGCAAAGCTAAGAAGAGAAGCCTCCGTCCCCCCTTGTTTAAGAAGAGAAAAAAGCTCAGCAAAGGCTTTTTCTTCCTTTTTATTACTATAATAGTTATAACCAAACCCAAGGAGAATAAGAAGGGCAAGAATGCCCACTATGTTTAAAAAAAGGTTTAGATGTTTGCTTACAAAGTCTTTAAGCCTTTCATGAAAACGAAGAAGTTTATCCTCTTCCATCATTGGTCTTAATCTCCTCCAAAGTAGTCTTCCCAACGGAAAATCAAGGGCTTTTCCCCTTCCTTTAGAATTTCATAGTCTACCACCTCTCCTACAACAACATAATGGTCTCCTGTTTCAAAGGAGCTCACAACCTCGCAATCGAAGTAGGCAATGGCATCGAGCAAAATTGGGTTACCACGCTTGCTAAGCTTATAAGGAATGTTTTCAAACTTGTTTACCTTCCTTCCGCTTTTAAAGCCAAAGTGTTTGGCTAGGTCAACTTGCCCTTCAGCAAGGACGTTGATACCGAAGGTTTTGCTTGCTTGGATAAGCTCAAAGGTGTAGCGCTGCGGGGCAATTGCTACCCCAAGGAGTCGTGGCTTAAAAGACACTTGAGAAACCCAAGCCGCGGTCATTCCGTTTATCTTTCCCTCGGCGTTTGAGGTAATGATAAAAACACCCTGTGGAATGTAAGTAGTTATAAGTTTTTGAAGACCCATAGGTTCAGCCTCCTTTATAGGGTTAAGTGCCGAGGGCGGGAGTCGAACCCGCACGGGCTAACGCCCACTGGATCCTGAATCCAGCGCGTCTGCCAATTCCGCCACCTCGGCTCTTTATATCATATAATACTGTTTGTTTTAAAAGGGGTCAAGCACAGGAAAGGGTGTTTCAATAAACATTTTTTAAGACTTATTAGCCAATCAAAGGATTGAAATACCCCCAAAAGAACTGGGGCAGTTTCAATAAAGCCCCCTATTCCGTCTTGCCGGTCAAAAGCGAGGCATCCCTCACTTCGTTCGGGATAGCGTCTCCCACGTAGACCCCTCGCCTGATGCCTCGGGGCGACATTCTCCACAGTGTCATCCCGCGACGCATATGCGCTGAGGGACCCCTCGGCTTGCGCTCAAGGTGTCAAGAAAAGAAGGCTCGAGTTGAGAAAAAACTTGACGTTTATTCTAAGTTATATAAAATTTGTTTTAAATGAGCATAGACCTAAAAAATCTTTATTCTAAACTTAAGGACAAAACTTTTTATAAACTCTCAGCATCTGGGAACGACTTTATATTTCTTCTAAACCTTGATAAGGAGATAGATGCAGACGCTGAAGGTTCAACTTTGGCTAAAGCCCTCTGCCGTCCAAAGTTTTCAGTCTCTGCTGATGGTTTTATCCTTGTTGAAAAAGCCTCATCGCCTGAGGCTCAATTTTCCTGGCGCTTCTTTAATTCTGATGGCAGCGAAGCTGAGATGTGCGGAAACGGTGCAAGATGCTTCGCAAGGCTCCTCTTTGAGCTTGGTCTCTGCGATAAAACCTTAAGCTTTGAAACCAAAGCTGGGCTCATAAAAGCTGAGGTGAAGGGTAAGCGAGTAAAGGTTAAGCTCACAACACCCAAGGACCTAAAGCTTAACCTTGCTGTAAAAACCGAGCACGACATCTACTTAGCCCACTTTGTTAACACCGGAGTCCCTCATCTTGTGCTCTTCTGGGAAGATGTCTCCCAAGCTCCCATAGAAAAGCTTGGAAGAATTTTACGCTATCATGAGATATTTGCCCCAGCTGGAACGAATGTAAATTTCGTTGAGCTTTGCGAAGAAGATGGAAAGCGCTATCTAAAGGTTAGGACCTATGAGCGAGGCGTTGAAGCTGAGACCTTAGCCTGCGGAACTGGAGCCTCTGCCTCAGCCTATGTTGCCCTAAAGCTTGGTTTAATCGAAGGAGAAGTGCCAGTCTTAACCAAAGGGGGAGAGTGGCTTACCATCGCTTTAGAAGGTGAAGACCTCTTCCTTGAAGGAGACACAAAGTATCTTTTTAGCTTTCAAATCTTTGAAGATGCCCTATATTAACAAGTCTAACATTGTTCCACGTGGAACATTTAATAGACAGCCTATTTACAGCTTAGTCTTGAAAAAATCGTTTTTAAAGGCAATATAGAAAAATAGCTAAAAAAACTCTGTTGGAGGTAGAGCATGAGTTATCGAGCGGAATACCTTAAAGGCTCGATCGTGGCTTTGGTTACTCCCTTTAAGGATGGAAAAATAGATGAAGAATCCTTTCGGAACTTAATCAAATGGCATCTCAACTCCGGAACGCATGGTATCTTAGTCTCAGGAACAACGGGAGAGTCTGCAACCTTAACAAAAGAGGAAAAAAAGAGGCTTCTTGAGATAGCCTTAGAAGAAGCCAAAGGGAAGGTTCCAGTTATTGCTGGCACAGGAACAAACGACACCGCAAAGGCTTTGGAACTAACCAAGATGGCAGAGGAGATGGGAGCCGATGCGGCTCTAATAGTCACCCCCTATTACAACAAACCAACCCAAAACGGTCTTTACGAGCACTACAAACACATCGCTAAAAACTGCCGCATCCCCATCATCCTCTACAACGTCCCAGGAAGAACCGGGGTAAACCTTCTTCCTGAAACCACAGCAAGGCTTGCTCAGGACTATGAAAACATAGTCGCCATAAAAGAAGCCTGCGGAGACATGAAGCAGGTAACTGAGCTAATCTTGAAATGCCCCAAGGAATTTGTTGTGCTTTCAGGCGATGACTTTACAGCCTCATTTACAGTAATGGCAGGAGGAAGAGGAGTTATCTCTGTTGCGGCAAACATCATGCCAAAGGAGATGGCAGACCTCATGAACGCTTGCCTCTTGGGCAATATGGAGAAAGCAAAGGAACTTCACCTTTATCTCTATCCCCTCTTTAAAATCCTTTTCATAGAGACAAATCCTGTGCCAGCAAAAGAAGCCCTCTACCTTATGGGTATGATTAGTTCACCTGAAGTAAGACTACCACTTGCCCCACTTTCCGAAAACTCCTTTAATCAGCTTAAGAAGGTTCTGAGGGAACATTACAAGCTTGCTTAAGATTAGATGTCATCTCAAACTGAGTTAGAGAAAGCTTTAAAAGAGAGCCCCTATTTTAAGGGGCTCTCTCAAGAGCTACTTTCAGCACTTTGCCAGATTTCAGTCCTAAAAAGGCTTAGTAAAGGGGAGCACCTCTTCTTTGAAGGGGAAAAAGCCTTTGGATTCTACCTCATCGTTGACGGGATGATGAAGCTTTATAAGCTTTCGCCAAAAGGCAAGGAGAGCATTATTCATATCTTTGGTCCAGGAGAAATCTTTGCCGAGGTAGTTCTTGCCGGAAGCGAAGCCTACCCTGTTAATGCCCAAGCTTTGACGGATGCAACGCTTGCTTTTTTCCCCAAGGCAAACCTTTTAAACTTATTAAAAAGAAACCCTGATTTTGGGCTAAACCTTATCGGTCTCCTTTGCATGCGATTGAAAAGCCTTCTTAAAACCATTGAAAATTTAACGCTAAAAGAGGCTGGAGAAAGGCTCATAGCTTACCTTTGGGAACTAACTGAAGAGGGAAAAAAGGAAGAATTTACTCTATCCATTCCTAAGTCTCAGCTTGCCCTTCTCCTTGGGATAACCCCAGAGACCCTATCTCGGATCCTCCAAAGACTAAAGGAAGAAGGCATCATAGCTGTAGAAGGAAAGAGAGTAAGAATTAAGGATATGGTAAAGCTAAGGAGTCTCCTTTCTTGAGAGGGGATGACCTATCTAAGACCCTTTGACCCTTGGGGCTCAAGGCTTTGCCTTTGCCCTCCAAAGTATAGTCTTCAGCCCTACACTGGGTGTGGGCACTCCTGCCTCTACTGCTACGCTCAGGTTTATATTAAAGATTTTCATAACCCTCGTCCCAAAAAGGATTTTGCTAAAGTGGTCGAAAGGGATTTGGCTCAACTTCCTTCAGGCTCGCTCATCAGCCTTTCAAACTCTTCAGACCCCTACCAGCCACTTGAGGAAAAACTAAAGCTTACGCGGTCCTTTCTTGAGATGCTAAGCGGAAAAAGCGTTAGGCTTCTTATCATCACTAAATCACCTTTAGTATTGAGGGATGTGGATATTCTTAAAGATTTAGACTGCGCGGTAAGCCTAACCATAACGACTAAGAGCCTTGATAAGGTTTTTGAACCCGGTGCCTATAGAGCAGAGGAACGACTCAACGCTCTTAAAGACTTAAAACAGGCGGGGATACCGGTTATTGCCCGCATTGACCCAGTTTTTCCCATTCTAACCGAGGATGAAGCAAAGGAGCTTGTGAAAGAGCTAATAGATGTAGTTGACCACTTCGTTTTTTCAACCCTAAAGCTAAAAAAACAAACCTTTAGAAGGCTTGTCTCCGCTATCCCGAAAATAGAGAAAGACTATAAGAAGCTATATTTTGAGAAAGGAGAATGCATAAACGGTAGTTGGTATCTTCCATACGAGCTAAGAATTAGGCTCCTCTTACCCCTTATTGAAATGGTCAAAAAGGCAAAGAAGAGCTTTGGGCTTTGTCGCGAGGGCTTAGACCTTGCTGAAAAAGGAAAGTGCGACGGAAGCTTTTTGATCAAGTCTAAAACGTTCCACGTGGAACATCAATGAAGTGATTATTTTCACTTTTCTATTGATGTTTATTAATTTATATCTTAAAATTTATTCTAGTCCATGTCCATAATATACTAATCAGGAATATACCAATCGGGAGGGGTGGCTATGAAGGTCTTGATTATCATTTCCCGGGATGATCCGGAAACAATATACAACGCCATGAGGCTTGCCAATGTAGGGATAAAAAAGGGAGATGAAGTTAGCGTGTTTATGCTTGGGAAGGCTGTCACCTTTGAGAAACTTCCAACTGACCAATTCAATTTTATGGAGCAGATAAACTCTTTCCAAGGTGATTTTTATGTTTGAGGTGTCTGCGCCAAGGCTCACGGTGTTGAGCCCTCTTCAACCTGCCCGATAGGTTGGATGGACGACCTATACGAGATCGCTAAAGAGGCGGATAAAATATTTACCTTCTAACCAGATAACACCCTAAGCTCACTCTTCATCCTCTAACGCATACTTCTTTAGCTTTCGCCAAAGGGTAGCTCGGTCTATACCCAAAATTTGAGCAGCCAAGGTCTTGTTTCCGCCCGTTTCTTTTAGCACAAACTTTATGTATTCCCGTTCATGCTCCTCTAAGGTGAGAAGGGGGCTATTTTTTTGCGAAAGGTAATGATTTTGAACCGCTTGAAATCTTCCGGTAGATGAGAAAGCTCTATCCTTGATGTATTGGTCAAGGCCACTGCCCGTGCTATGATGTTTTTCAAGCTCCCTTACATTTCCTGGATAATCATAGTTCATAAGGAGTTCCATCGCAGCCTCAGAAATCTCTTTCACATCCTTGTTCATCTCTTTTGCATACTTATTAAGAAAATGGTAGCATAGAAGGGGGATATCTTCTTTTCTTTCTGCAAGGGGCGGTAAAGTGAAGGTCATAACATTTAAACGGTAGTAGAGGTCCTCTCTAAAGCGACCCCGTTCTATTTCTTTTTTTACGTCCCTGTTTGTTGCGGCAATTATTCGGACATCAACCCTGATTGGCTCTGTCCCACCAAGCCTGAAAAATTCTTTTTCTTGCAAAAACCTTAAAAACTTAACTTGCATAGCTTGGCTCATCTCTGTTATTTCATCGAGAAAAAGCGTTCCGCCGTCTGCAACCTCCAAAAGACCCCTCTTGGTTGAGGTGGCACCGGTGTAGGCTCCCTTTTCATGACCGAAGAGCTCGTTTGCTAAAAGCTCTTCAGTAAAGGCACCGCAGTTTATGGCAAGGAAGATTTTGTCTCTACGGTTGCTGTGTTGATGGATGTATCTTGCCAAAAGCTCCTTTCCAGTTCCGGTCTCGCCAAGGATCAATACCGGACAATCAGTAGGTGCAATCTGTCTTGCAAGCTCTAAAATCCTCTTCATCGTAGGGTTCTGGGTGATAATTTGAACCTTATCACCCCTTATCCTTTCCAACTCTTCCTTAAGCCTTCGGTTTTCTTTTTTAATTCTTACTTTTTCTAAAGCTTCCTTGACAACTATGCGAAGCTCATCGAGCCTGAACGGCTTCGTGATGTAGTGGTAGGCGCCGAGCTTCATGGCTTGAATGGCTGTGTCAATGCTTCCATAAGCGGTGATGACGATGACCTCTGTATCGGGATGAAGTTCTTTGCACTTTTCGAGGATGTCTAATCCTGACACGGATTCCATCTTTAGGTCTGTTATCACAAGGTCAAACTCCTCGTCATTTATGAGCTGTAAGGCGGAGGCTCCGTTATCAACCGCTTTAACCTCATACCCCTCTTTTGTTAAAACATGCTTTAGGTTTTTTAAGGTTAACTTCTCATCGTCAACGACTAAAATTTTGGGTTTCCCCTCCATGGCTAATCACCACCCTTTTTCGGAAGTTTTATGATGAAGGTGGTTCCTTTGCCAACCTCGCTCTTAACCTCGATGGTTCCGCCGTTGCTTTGAATTAAATGATACACGATGAATAAACCTAAACCATAGCCCTTACCGCTTTCCTTCGTGGTAAAGAAGGGCTCGAAAATTTTAGGTAGAATGTTTGCAGGAATTCCTTTCCCTGTGTCTGATACATACAGTATCGCTTGGTTTTCGGTCTCCTCTGCTTTTATTTTTATCTCGCCCTCCCCTTCAATGGCATCGACTGCGTTTGTTATTATATTGAGAAGTGCTTGCTTTATCTGCTGGGGGTCAACGAATATAACTATATTCTCAGGCACTTCCAGAGAAACTTTAATTTGAGGTGGTACAAGTTTATAAAAACACAACATAAACTCTTCAATCAAATCATAAAGATAAACTTCTTCTTTTGTGCCAGGTCTTGAATAATCTAAAATACTTTTAATTATCCTTTTAATTCTTTCTATCTCATCCTCCATTTCATTCAACATTTCCTCACACAAATTATGAAAAGCTTTATTTTCTTTTAATTCCTCTTTAAGAACCTGACACGATGTATAAATATTATTTAACGGATTATTAAGCTCATGTGCCAAAGCAAACAAAAAAGTGCCTAAAGTAGCTAATTTTTCTGTTTGAATTAAATATTGATTACGCTTTTCTATTTCTGAAATCATATCATTCATAGAATTTACCAAAATAACAAATTCTCTGTCATTAAATTGATTAGGTATTTGTGCAATTTCTCCATTTTTTAACTTTATAAGATATTCTTCAATTTTCTTAAAAGGCTTAACAATATGTAAAGATAAATAATATGTAATAAAAATATTTATTATAAAAGACAAAAAATAATCATTATAAAGCCATAAATAACTATTCTTATACTTCCTCTTAATTTATTATCTTTTAGATCACGAATATTTTCTGCATGTTGAGTTAATATGCTACCTTTATTTCTTAAATCCTGTAAGCATTGTTTGTTTTCACATTTCCCATTTATTATTTTATTTACGATTTAATTATATTTTAAAAGATCATTTTGAATTAGAATATACATATTATTTCCTAAAAAAGTTTTATATTCCCTTTCATTTTTTGTAAGTTCATCTTGAGATATGGAAATCAAATTAATAATATTTTCCAACTCCTTATTATTATTGTATAAAAGATAATTTTTCTCGTATCTTCTCATTTCTAAAATATTATCCACTAAAGTTGAAATAGAGTTTGAAAATAATATAAACTCTAAAGAACTACGCAAAAAAGTAAAAATTGAATAAAATAAAATTATAGCTATAATAGTAGAAGTAAAAGAGACTAAAGAAATCAAAAAGATTTGACTTCTGATGCTTTGAGGTTTTATGTATTTCAACATCTATGTAGCATTTTAAACATTTTGTTGAAATTTTCAATAGTTTTTAATCCCTGTTTCTCCGGTTGATCCACCAATGGATAAAAAACTGGGACCGCCTCTCAAAAATTTTTATTGCAAAATTCAACAGTTTTAAAATTTCATGCATAAAATTTTCGACTTAATTTGAGGGAATTAACAGAATTTTCTTTAATTTTAATTTGGGCATAGTTTTTGAAATACTAAAATAAAAACAGGAGGTGAGAGAATGATATCCAGCACAAGAAATTGGTTGGATGATGTGTTTGCTGCTATCGCTTTTGCTGAAGTAAACGAAGTTGAGACTGCAAGGGAATTTCTTAAAACTAAGAGAGCTCGTAAGAAAAAGTTCAGTTGGGATAGTGTCTTTACTGCTATCAGCTTTGCTGAAGAAGGAGAGTTTGAAACAGCTAAACACTTTCTCCGGTCGGGCTCACGGGTACTATTGTTGCTTGAAGAGGACATCCCACTAACACAAGAACTGTTTCATTATATTCAAGGCTTAATCAAACCTATGAATACCGCGGTTGAGGTTTTCTACATTGGTGAATACATACCAGATAAGCTTAAAGAATTTGTAAAACCTTTACGGGAAGAGGGACTATTTTATGGGGTGATTCAAGTTAAAGATAAAGAAGTTTGTGATGAGGCAGTGGTTGAATACATTAAAAGGCATCCTGATGTAGATTTTTATGTTATTAAGCCCTCCAAAGAAGTAGCACAACCTCATGAAGAGAGAATTTTAAAAACACTTTGGCAAAAAATGGGAGTTCCTTTTATTTTGATTAAACAAAGAGAATTTGCTTAAAATAACAGGAGGGGATTAGTGATGGCTGACGCTGTTAAGAAAAAACCGGTCGGTAAAGCAGTGATCTTTGGTTTGTTGACAACCATTCTTTACTATCTTCTTATTACAAAGCAGGACCTTTACATGTCCTATTTTTCAAGGGGGGGAATTTACTCGCTTCTTATCATCGGGACTGCTCTTATTTTTTCCTATGTCCATGGAAATTTTACCGATTACTTTTGGAAGGTTTTAGGCATTGAACCAAAAAAGAAAAGGGAGGGGAGGTAAGCCATGCAGGATGTTGCCGCTCAGGTTAGCCAGTTTGTAGACCTTCAGCTTTGGCATGTAATTTACCTTGTTTTTGTAGGGTTTGTGGGTGGTATGGTTAGCGGGTTTATAGGTAGTGGAGGAGCCTTTGTGCTTACGCCATCCATGATGAGCATGGGTGTTCCGGGTATTATCGCAGTCGCTTCAAACATGTGTCATAAGTTCCCCAAAGCCATCGTCGGGGCAATAAAGAGGGCAGAGTTTGGGCATGTGGATGTAAAGCTTGGCATCATCATGGGTTTATCGGCTGAGGCAGGTGTTTTTGTAGGGGTAAGCGTTCAGCAGTATGTTAAGCAAACTCTTGGGGATGCGGGCTCAAGCCTTTATGTGAGCACAGCCCTTATCATAGTTTTAGCAACCGTTGGAACCTACGTATTGCTTGATGCCTTCAAATCCATGAAGCTTGACAGGATGGGAAAGGCTAAGGAAGCAGAGGAAGAAAAACCAACCAGGATAGCCCTTGCTCTAAGAAAAATTCACATCCCTGGAACTATGATCTATTTTAAGAGCATAAACGACAGAATATCCTTCCTTATAACCGTTCCGCTTGGTTTTGCCACTGGTTTCTTAGCGGCAACCATCGCGGTGGGTGGATTTATCGGAGTGCCATCGATGATCTATCTTTTAGGCGTGCCAAGCCATATTGCCTCAGGAACAGAGCTTGTTATTGCCTTCCTTATGGGAACGATCGGAACCTTCAAGTATGCCTGGCACGGGTTCGTAGACATAAGGTTAGCCATGCTAATCCTTCTTGGTTCGCTCTTTGGCGTTCAGCTTGGTGCAATCGGGACTACCTATGTTAAAGGATACATGATAAAATTCGTCATGGGAGTTATCATGCTCATCATCCTTGTTAGCAGGGCAACGGTTGTGCCCGTTTATCTTGCTCAGCTTGGCTGGATTCCCGCGCTTTCACCCCAGATGGTAAGCCTTCTTAAGAATGTAAGCTTCGGAATAAACCTTTTAGCCCTCTTTGTCGCAGCCTTCATCATCTTCAAAAACCTTATTAAAGGATTATATGAAGAGAAACGCTACAGAGCTCACGAGCTTGCTTATAAAGAAGGAAAGATCAAAGGTTAATAATCTTAAGGGGGCTTATGCCCCCTTTCTTATTTTCATAGAGATCAAAACTTGGAGGTAAATCATGAGCCTCTACAAGAAAATTCTTATCCCTATAGATCACTCGGAGGAGTCCTGGCAGGCCTTGATTGAGGGGCTAAAACTTGCTGCCGATAAAGGCACATGGATTGTTATCGCCACCGTTGCCCCTGTTTATCCCGCTGAGGTTATATTCGCAGGTGCTGCTGACCCAAAAGAAAAGGTTATCGCCCCCTATAAAGAATTACTAGACAAAGCAAAAAAAGTTGTAGAGGAAAAGGGGTTGTTAGCCAAAACTGTCTTAGAGGAAGGTGATGAGCCTTTTGAAAGGATCGTAGATATTGCTTACGCTGATAACTGCGACCTAATAGTGATGGGGAAGGGTGGAAGCAAGCTTAAAAGGATCTTCTTAGGTAGCACCACTGCAAGGGTTATTGGTTACAGCCCAGTTGATGTTTTGGTAATACCCTTAGGAAAAGAGCTTGGCTGGGAGAAAATCTTAGTTGCCGTTGATGGCTCATCTTACTCTGAAAGAGCCTTTGAAAAGGCTTTAACCTTAGCTAAGGAGAATGAAAGCGAACTAATCCTTTTATCAGTAGTAGATTATCCCCCCGAATACTTTGCCGAAGCTCCCCAGGTAATAGAAAGGGAACTTTCAAAAAGGAGTGAATACCTCTCAAATCTTGAGGAAAGATGCAAGAAAGAAGGGGTCAAGGTAAGAAAATTACTTAAAGAGGGGTCGGCAGAGGATAAGATCCTTGAGACTGCTGAAGAAACCTCTTCTCAGATCATCGTGATGGGCACCTACGGAAGAAAGGGGATAAAAAGGCTCCTCATGGGGAGCACTACGGAGAGGGTATTATCAGAGGGTATTTGCCCCGTCCTTGTAGTGAAATAGAAAATTATTTTAAAAAATTCTCGATGTAGGCTTTATATCCTAAATTGTCGAGCTTTTCAGCCTTTTCTTCAACCTTTTTCTTCATCTCTTCTCTGTATTCTTTTAGCTTTCTTGCTAAGTTTTCATCTGATGTAGATAAGATAGCGATAGCAAGGAGGGCAGCATTTTCTGCCCCGTTTATGGCAACGGTAGCAACGGGGATACCAGCAGGCATCTGCACGATGGAAAGTAAGGAGTCAAGTCCGTTAAGGGAGGAGGTTTTTATAGGAACACCGATTACAGGAAGGGTGGTGAGGGCGGCAACGACACCTGGCAAATGAGCGGCTCCGCCAGCACCGGCAATGATAACCTTTGTTCCTTTAGCTTCAGCCTCTTTAACCAATCTTTCGACCCTATCAGGAGTCCTATGAGCAGAGGCTACGGTCATGTAATATGGCACTCCAAACTTTTCTAAGACTTCGGCTGCCTTTTTCATTATCGGAAGGTCAGAATCACTTCCCATTAGGATTAAAACCATGATTGCCTCCTAGCTAATTTTTTAATTATTATAACATCATAAAATAAGGACTTTAAAAAAGAGGTCAAGCATTAAATCTATTGCAAAGTTTTCACTTTTAAATATAATGCAACAGATTGCAACAATTTCTTAGGTAAGGAGGGGGTTATGGGAGGTCGGCAGATTTTAGCCATGTTTGTGATGGGGTTGATTTTATGCATCATCAGTCTTGCCTTTGGTGGGGAGGCCCAGATCCCAACCAATTCATCCTTGCCCTGGTGGGCTTGGCCGTTGATATTGTTTGGATTTACTTTTGTCTTAGGGATCGTGGCTGTTCTTGGGGGAGTAGGTGGTGGAGTATTGTATGTACCTATCGTTGGAGGTTTTTTCCCATTTAATCTGGATTTTGTCAGAGGTGCTGGCTTGTTTACGGCATTAACTGGTGCTCACTCAGCTGGTCCTGGTCTTTTAAGACGAGGTCTTGCTGACCTAAGGCTTGCTATCCCGCTATCAGTCGTAACTTCAGTAGGTGCTATCGTAGGGGCGATGATCGGGTTAGCCCTGCCCAAAAATTTAGTTAACACTTTGCTCGGTGTAACCATTCTTGGTATCATGATCATCATGCTTCGTGCTAAAAAAAGTGAGTTCCCTGAGGTTAAAGGACCAGACCCTATAGCTAAAGCTTTAGGTATAGGTGGGATTTATGTTGAACCAAGCTTAGGGAAGGAAATACACTGGACAGTTCATCGCACTCCTATAGCCATCGTTTTATTTACCATAATCGGTATTATTGCAGGAATGTTTGGTTTGGGTGCAGGATGGGCAAGTGTCCCGGCTCTAAACCTTTTAATGGGAGTACCTTTAAAAGTTGCTGTTTCTACAAGCGTTTTTCTCCTATCTATTACTACTACCCCAGCAGCATTTATCTATTTAAACAGTGGAGCTATAAGTCCTATTGTCGTTATTCCTTCCATCATAGGGATAATGCTTGGCGCAGTAGTTGGCGTAAAGATCCTTGAAGTCGCAAGACCAAAGGTCATTAGAATTATGGTCTTAGGATTACTATTTTTATCCGGACTTCGTGCTCTTTTGAAAGGGCTTGGCATTTGGAATTAAAAATCCTAAGAGGAGGTTTAGCCATGGCTGGATTAAAACCTACTGAAGAACAATTAGCCTATGCTTCTTTATTAGACCTTGGGAGAAAAATCGGTTTTATCGGCTTAGTTATAACTTTTATTGTCTACCTTTTTCAACTTCTTCCTTCTTACATTCCACCAAACGAGCTTCTTTCTTACTTAAAATTAAACCTCCATGATTATCTTGAAAAAACCGGTATACAACAGGGCTGGTATTGGGTCACTATGCTTAAATACAGCGATTTCTTGCCCTTTCTGCCCATTTGTTTCTTATCTTTTGTTACTATCTTCTGCTTTTTTAGGATCCTTCCCATTCTTTTGAAAAAAGGGGATAAAGTATATGTTTTACTGTCCATCATTCAAATATTAATCCTCCTCTTAGCAGCTTCAGGAATCCTTAAAGTCGGACATTAAGCTCGAGGAAGAGAAAACAACCCCTTGGGCTAAGTCTAAGCTCAAGGGGGATTCTTAACCAAAACTGTGGCAAAACCAAAAATTTTTATAAACTACAAAAATTCCCTCTTGACAAAAGATAAAAGGGTTATTATTAAGAGTAGAAAAATAAAAGTTTTGAAAGGAGGTGCCTATGAACAAGGCAGAGTTAGTGAAGCGCATGGCTGAGATCGCTGGAACCACCAAGGTAAACGCTGAGAAGCTTCTTGATGCCTTCATGCAGGCTGTAGAGGAAGCCTTAGCTAATGGAGACAAAGTTGTCCTTGTTGGGTTTGGTAGCTTTCAAGTGGTGACTAGAGCCGAGAGAGAGGGTAGGAATCCCAAAACAGGTGAACCTATAAAGATCCCCGCAAAGAAGGTCCCCAAATTCATTCCCGGAAAGAGGCTAGAAGAAGCGGCAGCTAAAGCAAAATAGTTTAGATAGGATTTAAAACAATGGGGCGCGGGCTTGCGCCCCGTTAATTTTATTTATAAAGGCTTTATATCTTAAGCTTTCTTCTCTATTTCCTCTTTTAATCCTTATGACTAAAATTTCATCATCTTCAAGAAAAGTCAAGATCAATTTAAGGTCGCTTACCTTCTGAACTCTTTTGTTGTTTATCTCCAAAATAACATCTTCTCGCTTTAGCCCTATTTTTTCAGCCAAAGAACCAGGCTTTACCTCCTTTATCAGAAGACCCTCTTTCACCTCTTCCAATACAACACCAAGCTGTGGTGTCCTCTTAATTTTCACCTCAGGCGGTTGAAAAACATAATCTCCAATCTCAGGTGAGAAGAAAGGCACCTCCCCTAAGATTATACTGAGAATGGGTTGCTTAACTCTCTTTTTAAGGGCAAAGAATAACCCCCAGCGGTTTAGGATATGCCCCTTACCAACGAGGACGATAGCCTTGTAATCTGGATTTTTGGAAAGGAATTCGACCAAGGTTTCTGCCATGGCTTCATCCCTTAAGACCTGTGCCTGATAGAAGCGATCGAAAGTGCTATTGTTTTCCGAAAACTTATGCTGGGAATAAACGGTTTCAAGATATCTTTTATAACCAAGAGAAAGCTGAAAATCCGTTTCCGGAAGCTCCTTAGTTTCCTTTTCGGTTAAGGATTGAAGCCCAAACTTATGGACTTTGCTTACAAGTTCCTTTGGTAGGTCGAGCGCAAGCATCTTGACTTTGTTTTCCCTTGCCCAAAGAAATACATCTCTATAAAGCCTCCAATCGTAACCCCAGCGCTCAAAGTATTCTATTGACTTTAAAAATGACTCCTCAGAAATTTTCCCGTTTATAAAATCATCAAGCTCCCGCTGGAATGGTCTCTGCACCATTTCTACCCCGATGACAAGCTTCGGAAACTGTTGATAAAGCCTTTTTATCAAATCTAATTGAAATTTATGATGAGCAGGGTCCTCATGCTCCTCGCCAATAAGTATAATCTGTGAAGAGAATAGATGGGGAATGGCTTCATCAATGGACATTAGATACTGAGGTTTTAGTCCATAAGCTGTATTGCTCTTTAAAGTTATACCTGTCGCAGGAACTGACTTTTTAAGACTACCTATTTTCCCTTTAGTGATATGAACTTCCTCAGCGGTCTTCCAGTTCGAATAGAACTCTAAAGCCTTGGTTAGCTCAGAAACTGTTTCAGTCTTCGCAAAGGCTATTGTATGTAATGGAAAGTTTGGATGGGGAAGGAACCTTATATAAAAGCCCTTTTGAGGAAGGTCAATAAAATAATTAGGTGGTGCTTGATGAAGGAAGAGCAAGCTTTCTTTGGTTGAAAATAGGTCTAATTTGTCTTCGCCATAAAGTAATTTCACTTTCGGGTTTCTATCCCTCAAAAAGTTAAGCAGTGGCTGATAAAGGGGAAGAAGCCCTCTGTCTGGAAGAATTACAGTTAGCGGCTTTAGGATTAAAGTTTCCATGTTCCTTGGGATTTCTTCAAGGGAAAGCATTCGATAGAGCTTATAATTAGGGTCAAGGTAGATGGTTGTAGCATCCCTTGGCAGGTCAAGGGTAAGTCTTTCCTCTTTGCTTAAAACCTTTATACGGCTCAACACGCCTTGAGAGGAAGAAGCTTTAACCTCAAGCTCGTAAGGTGAGCTAAAGTTGTTTGTAATGAGGTAAAGCTCCATCTGATGACCAGAGGTTCGAGAGGGTGTGGTCTCGGGATGACCGGGTTGGGGCTCAGTTTGACTAAGATGAGAAAAATTCTTATAAATGATTATTTGGGCTTTAATTTCCTTAGGGGGTAAAACCTTGATTTCACCTTGGGGAAAGTTTTCTTCTAAGCGATACTTTTTAACAAAATCTCTTGCCGAGACCTTTTGGCTCAAAAACTCCATGGCTGAAGCCTTAAAACCTGACTCACCAACCCTTTGAGCAAACTCAAATACCCTATAAAAAGAATAAGCTCGTTCATCCTGTGAAAGTAAAAGCCTTCTCCTAAACTCAATGGGATTCGGAGTCAATTCATGCTCACCAAGATAGATGGCTAATCCTTTAATTAGGGTTTGGGAAGAAAGTTGACGCCCATAAGATAGCTCATGTTCTAACACCAAGGTTACTATCTCTTGGGGGCTGTATTCTCTGTTTACAGTTAACAGAATAAGTCCTGGTAAGATTTGCTCTTCAAGCCCGTAGGTTAGGTATATGTTGGGGAAGCTAAAGCTTATATAAGCTACTTTATCGACTAACTTACTTAATCCATTTTTAAGGCTAATAAGAGACCTTCTATGCCTTTCTGTAATTAAAAAATTCAAGTTTAAGCTTCCTGCCGTTAGCGTCTCTCTTTCATAGGGTCCAATAATGAGTGGTGGGAGAATGCTAACGGGCGACTTGTTGATATACTTAAGAAAAAGGAGTCCATCCTCAACGGCTTCCTGGTAAAAATCAGCGGGAAAGAAAGCTTTAACCAGGGCTCCCCGCCCCTTGTAATCTTGACGAAGAGGTAGAGAAATTTTTAATTCAAAGGTGAAAGGATTGTTTATTAAATAAGGAAAGGGGGTAGGGAGATATTCACCTTCAAGCAATGCTCGAAGGGTAAACGTCCTTTCAAAGCTAAGCTCAAGAGAACTTTCAGCTGAAGAAGGGAAAAAAGTTAAAAGATACTCCTTTGCCCCTTCTTCCATTTGATGCAGGGCATTTTTTGCAGAGATACCCGTAATCCTTGCCTTCGAAAGATTAATGAGGTAAAGCTTTTTCTCAAAAAACTTGAAGGTTGCCTTTCCAACTATAACTCGTTTATCTAAGTCTAAACTAACTTCATAGAAGATTTGAGGAGGCTGAGCTGCATATACCTTAGCCACCCCGAGGATAAGCGAGGAGTCCCCCATGAGCCCCCTTGAAGCTTGCGCGCCTCGACATGACAAAGAAAAGCCGAACGGAAGCGAAAGGTCTACAAAATTAAATAGTATAATAAAAATTACGAATAAAAAGGTTTTGAAAATTGGGAAAAAGCTTTTATAATGCACTATGAAAGTTTAACCATTAATTGGAAAGTTGGCAAGCTATGGGAAAGGTGCGGGTTTTAGTGTTTTGGGGCTACGGTATAAACTGTGAGGTTGAGACAGCTTATGCCTTTAAACTCTGTGGAGCGACTCCAGAAATAGTCCATTTATCTGAAGTATTCTCGGGTGAAGTAAAGGTCACAGATTACCATATTCTTGCCTTTCCTGGGGGTTTTCTTGATGGAGACCACCTCGGTGCTGCTCAAGCCTGCGCTCACCGCTTTAAAACGCTGAGGATCAAGGGTGAATACCCTTTGTGGGACGACCTAATGAAGTTTTTAGACCAAGGAGGGCTTATCATCGGAATTTGCAACGGCTTTCAACTTCTTGTTAAGATGGGGCTACTACCAGGTGGGGAATACCTCGGAAAACGGGTTGCTACCTTAACCTACAACGATTCTGGAAGGTTTGAGGATAGATGGGTTCATCTTAAGGTAGAAAAACATACTCCTTGCATTTTTTTGAAAGGACTTGACGAGCTCTACTTACCTGTAAGACACGGAGAGGGCAAATTTTTAACCGAAAGTGACGAAATTTTGAAAAAGCTTGAAGAAAAAGGACAAATAGCCCTAAGATACATCCACCCTGAAACCAAGGAGCCCACCCTTGAGTATCCCTACAACCCTAATGGGTCGCCTCTTGGGGTTGCCGGGCTTTGCGACGAAACCGGGAGGGTCTTTGGGCTTATGCCCCATCCTGAAGCCTTCAATCACTTTACCAACCATCCAAGATGGACAGCCCTTAAGACAAAAACTGCTCAAGGGCTCCTAATCTTTCAGAATGCAGTCGACTGGGCAAGAAGCAACCTCCTATAAAATCTTAGCTCAGAGAATAAAGACCCTTTTAAACCTCCTTAGGTCCCCTATTGGGCTAACCTTACTTACCCTAATTCTTCTCTTCTTTGGCTTGATCTTTTGGTTTTCTCCACAGGCTTTAAACTATCTTCAGCACAAATTCAACCAAAGGTTTGTCTTTTTCTCCCTTTCTGAACCCTTTCTTGCTATGCTAAAGTTTAGCGTTGTTTGTTTGGTCATTCTTTTTTTTCCCTTAGTTTGGCTCGGTGTAATCTCAACCTTAGATGCACTCCTTTCTCTGCCAAAGAGGCTTTTTTTTCTTTTTTTTAGCTTTGGAGTAATCCTTTTTTACATAGGTGTTCTTTTTGCTTATTTTGTCATTCTACCCTATGGGGTTCAGTTTTTGCTCTCCTTTCAAACGGAAGAAATAAAGCCTGCGATTAGCCTTGAACATTTTGCCAACTTCTTTGGTTTTTTTCTTCTTCTCTTTGGCGCAATCTTTGAGCTACCTTTAATGATGATCTTTCTAACCATGATAAAGGTCTTAAATCCTCAAAAACTGAGTAAATACCGTAAAGAGATTTTCTTTTTTATCGTCGTTTTTTCCGCGGTGATCACTCCTACTCCAGATGCCATAAACATGAGCCTTTTAGCTATACCGCTTTATCTTCTTTTTGAAGTTGGACTTTTCTTATCTAAAAGGCTTGCATGAAATTGATAAAAAAGGACTTATTCCTTTGCCGGGGAGCCAGTCATGGCTTCAACAAGAGCGGCTGCCTTATCTGGAGGCATGGCGGCTAAAATGTTAGCCACCTGGGAGCTTTTTAGCTGGCTCAAGATCTTGACTGCGGTTTCTCGGTCCATGTTTATTAACATTTGAGCCGCCTTAGATGGTCTCATCTCTGAATAGCTTTTGACTAAAAGCTTAAAACGCTCATCCTGGATGCCTTTTAGTTCCTGAAGCTTAACCTCGGCGTCATTGATTAGCTCCTTAAGGGCTGCCATCTGTTCCTGAACTCTTTTTTCCAAGAGCAAAAGCTCCTCTTTTTTTGCTAAAAGCTCTCTTTTTTCAGCTTCAAGAGTTTCCTTTTCCTGCAAAAGAGAAGCCCTAAGCTCCTCAAGACAGTTTGAGTCCCTCATAGTTGCATTCTGGGGGATAGAACTTCCAGACATCTCTGCCCCAGCATAAAAGGCTAACAAGAGGGCTTTAAGGAAAAAAAGACCAAGTATTAGTAGAAAAATCTTTTCTATTCTCTTCATCTTCTGCTCTCTTGCCCCTGTATTAGTAGTGCCAATTCATCAAGCTCCCGATACAATCTTTTTAATTCCTCCTCAGACTGTTTCCACATTTCCTTTTCTTTCAACCTCTCAAAAAGTCTTCGCTCTTTATGCCTTTCTAAAAGCTCTTCCTCGATTTTTGCTAATTCCTCGTACCCATCTTTTAATTTTTTTTCGGCAATTTTTTCCCATTCTAAAATACTATCCCTAAGCCTGATTAAATCTTGAAGCTCTTCCGCTTTAAAAAAACGGCTCTTAGTAAAAACCTGAGATACTTTCTTTCTTTCCTCTATAAGCTCTTCGTACTCTTTTTTTAAGGTTTTTAAAAGCTCCAAGGCTTGCTTTTTTCGTAGGATCTCCCTTTCTTCTTGCAGTCTTTTTATCCGACAAAGAAGGTCTAAAAGTCTAATTTGCATTAGTAAAAATCCTTCTTAGAAGTTCTATAGAGGTTTGTAAGTCATACGCCTCATCTATTCCCTGTCTTAAAAAGGCTTGTAGGTCCTTAATCAAGGCTAAAGCTAAGTCTACATCAGGGTTTGACCCTTTCACATAGGCTCCAATGTTTATGAGGTCTTCAGCCCGACGGTAGGTGGCTAAAATATGAAGAGTTTTAAAGTATAAATCAAGATGTTCCTTTGGGACAATATCTTTCATTACTCGGGATACACTTGCCAGGACATCGATGGCTGGATAATGCCCCTGATGGGCTAAATCCCTCGAGAGAACGATGTGTCCGTCAACAATGCTTCTTACCGCATCAGCAATGGGGTCGTTCATGTCGTCCCCTTCTACAAGGACGGTATAGATACCAGTAATGCTACCTGAGTTTAGCTTTGGTCCAGCCCTCTCAAGAAGCTTAGGTAGCAAAGCAAACACCGAAGGAGTATAACCTCTTGCAGTGGGTGGCTCCCCGCTTGCAAGCCCTATCTCCCGTTGTGCCATACAAAATCGAGTTAGAGAATCCATGAGCAGAAGGACATCTAAACCCTTGTCCCGGAAATACTCTGCAAGTGAGGTTGCGTAGAAGGCTGCTCTTATGCGAAGAGATGGGGGCTCATCCGAGGTAGCAACAACTACAACCGACCGCTTTAACCCTTCTTCTCCAAGGTCACGCTCCAAAAACTCCCTCACTTCTCTACCCCTTTCCCCAATCAAGGCTATGACGTTAACATCTGCTTTTGTGTATCGAGCGATCATTCCAAGGAGAGTGCTTTTCCCAACTCCTGAGCCAGCCATGATAGCTACCCTTTGCCCTTTACCAATGGTTAATAAGGCGTTTATAGCTTTAATTCCTACATCAAGAACCTTCTCTATCCTTGCCCGTTCAAGCGGGCGTAATGGCTCACCATGTAAGGGATAGTAAAAGCTTGGTAAGGGAGCTGGCTTATCGTCAAGGGGTTGCCCAATAGCTGAAACTACCCTACCTAAAAATTCCTCCCCAACCGGAACCCCGCTTTGTCCTAAGGGGTAAACCCTTGCCCCAGCAGAAATACCTCTCAACTCCCCAAGGGGGGTTAAAATTAGTCTTTCATCCTTAAACCCTACTACCTCTGCTAAGACCTTGACATCCCTTGCACGAACCTCGCAGAGGTCTCCTATCTTTAAGTAGGGTCCAGTTGATTCCATCGTTAACCCAAGGACCTTGGTGATGAAGCCGTAGACCTCAAAAGGGATGACCTTTTGCACTTTATTATAAAGAGGAGCTAATTCTTTAATTTTCATCTTTAAGCTTATCTATAACTTGCCTAATTCTTGTTTCAAGAGTAGCATCGATTATGCCCGTTGCTGAGCTGAGAACAATCCCCCCAGGGCTTAAGCTTGGGTCTTCCTCAAACTCAAGATGATAGGTTGGTGGCAGCTCGTCAAGATGATCCTTGATCAAATTAAGGTCTACAGGGTTTATTCTTACCTTGACCTTCAACCCCTCAGCAACAAACTTAAGGCACTCTCTGATTAGATTAAGAAGCGCCTCCTCATCAACCTTTGGCTCAGTAAAAAAAACCTTTTCTGCTATCAAGCAAGCCAATTTTAAGATCTCTTTATCAAGATTTAAAACTAAGGCTTGAGCCTCTTTGTCAAGCTTATCTATCAGGTTTTTAAGTCTTATAACCTCAGCCTCTAATTGATTTTTAAGACGAGCTCTCTCTTCTTCAAGCTCAGACTGAGCCTTAGCTTTTCCCTCCTCATAGCCTTTCTCTTTTCCTTCGGATAAGCCCTCTCGAAAGCCTTCTTCAAAACCGAGCTTTTTCCCCTCCTCATACCCCTTAGAAAATCCCTCTTGATAAGCGCTCCTTTTTATCCTTTCAATGTCCTCTTGAGTAATAGTTAACTCATCTTTTTTTTCTTCGGCTTTCTGTTGACTCTCATTCAGCGCTACATCTATACTTTTCTGAGTTTGAATGTTTAGTTCTTCTAGATTGTAAGGAAAGTATTGGGCTTGCACTCTTTTTAGAATCTTCTTAGACAAACTCTTCCTCTCCACGGGTTAGGACTATTTTTCCTTCCTGTTCAAGCTTCTTTGCCACACGGATGATATTCATCTGAGCCTTTTCAACTTCAGCTATCCTTACAGGTCCCATCATCTCAAGCTCTTCCTTAAGTAGGTCTGCTGCGCGTTTGCTCATATTCCTGAAAAATTTCTCCTTAAGTTCGGGAGGAGCACCTTTCAAAGCAAGCTTTAGGTCGTCTGTAGAAATCTCACGCAAGATAGTCTGGATAGCAAAGTCGTCCACCTTGAGAAAATCTTCGAAGGTGAAGAGATATTTTCTAATTTCCTCAGCAAGAGCAGGATTTTCATCCTCGATCTCAGTAAGGAGTTCATCCTCAAGCTCACGCCCTGCATGGGAAAGGATCTCAGCTGCCTTCTCAGGACCACCCATCTTTTTACCAAGGGCACCACCTACTGATTTTAGCTCCTCTTCTAAAGCATCGCTTATCTCTTTGACAATTTCAGGGTCTACCTTGTCAAGAAGGGCAATCCTAAGTAAAACCTCAGACCTTATCTTTTCAGGCAATAGCTGTAAAACCTGTCCGCTTAGCTCGGGTTCTAAATGGACAAGTATTATGGCGATGGTTTGTGGATGTTCGCTTGCCAAGAAGTTAGCTATGGTCTTTGGGTCAAGCTTTTTAAGCTTTTTGAAGGTATCCGGACCAACCTCCTTTTTTATCTCTTCATAAAGTTGCTTCCCCTTCTCTCCATAAGCCTCTATAAGAGATTTTTTCAAAAATTCATCGGGAGAAAGATTAATGTTGGAGAGAAGGTCTTTGGCTTCAATGTTTGCCTCTTCAAGGACCCTCTTTGCCACCTCAGCAGGTATAAAATCTATCTTTGCCATCTCGACACCGATCCTTTTTATATCCTCTTCATCCAAATACTTATAAACTTCAGAAGCAAAGTCATCACCCATAAGCATAAGAAAAATAGCTGCCTTTTGGGGGCCTGTTAACTTTTCTGGGTCAAGCTTTGCCATGGCTTACCTTGCCTCAGCCAAGGCTTTCTTTCTCTCTTCTAAGGTCTCCTCAAGGAGCCACTTTTTGACAAGAGCTGCTGCCCTCTCAGGCTGACTTCTTATTATACCAAGAGCAATCTCTTTGGGCATTAGTTCCTCTTCCTCAGGTGGTAAGACCTCTTCAGCAGGTACCTCGGCAATAGCTGGACGCTCTTCAGGGACTGGCGCTGGTTTTAGACCCTTAAGGATTGGTCGCAAAACCAAGAAATAGACAAGAAGAATTCCCAAAATAATACCAATAGGCAAAGCAAACTTTGCTAAGTAATCCATAAGCCGTGGCTTTACAACTTCTGGCTTTGGGAATTCTTTAGCCTCAACCTTGACCTCATCTCCCCTGTCGGGATTATAACCTATGGCTCCTTTTACTAAGTTTTCGACCCATTCAAGCTTAGCGGTAGCATTATCCTTCAGCGCTGACTTATCAACTACTACCGCTACACTTATTTTTTTAATCATACCTGGGGTAATTTCAAGCGTCCTCACCTTTTTGCTTATTTCATAGTTCCGAACAACCCTTTTTCTAGAATAAGTTTCTCCAGCCTGAGGTGCTATTTCGGTTGCCTCAAACTTTTCTGTTAGCGCTCCTTTTACACCAGGGACACCACCTTCTGCCTGGGTCCTCGTCTGCTTAGTTTCTTCCTCAGCATCCTCAGAACGAACAGCGCTCCCCTCTGGGTCGTAGGTTTCTTCTTGAATGCTTTCTTTGTCAAAGGATATATCAACAGAAACTTGGGCTTGAGCCTTGCCATATCCAAGCGCTGAGTTCAAAAGCTCTTCCACCTTGTTTTTTAGGTCAGCCTCAAGCTTTCTCTTGTAGGCAAGTTGAGAAAGGCTCATCTGTTGCTCATCTTCAGGAAGAGTAAGATGTTTTCCAGAGCTTGCATCAACTAAGGTTATGTTCTGTGGATCAAGCCCAGGAACAGCCCCACTAACCAAATTAATAATGCCCTTTATCTGCTCCTTTGTAAGGGTTTGCCCTGGCTTTAGTTCAATAAGGACGCTTGCCTTGGCAGGCTTTTCTTCCTCAACGAACAGGCTCTCCTTAGGCATAGCAAGATGAACCCTAACGCTTTTTACCCCCTTTATGCCCATGATGGTCCGCGCAAGCTCTCCCTCAAGCGCCCTCTGATAGGTGACCTTTTCTTGAAAATCTGTCATCGCCAGTTTTTCCCGGTCAAAAAGCTCAAACCCTGGGGCAGTTGCGCCAAGAAGCCCCTTGCTTGCTACCTCCATCCTAAGCTCCGGAACCTTCTCTTCCGGCACATATATAGCCCCATCGGGTGTTACCTTGTAGGGGACCTTCTTTTCCTTGAGATACTGAAGGACCTGCCCAGTTGTCGGCTCATCAAGACCTCTATACAAAAGCCCCCAAGAAGGCTTAGTAAAAAGCCAAACCCCAAGGATGATAAAAAGGGTCAAGCCAAGGGCAGAACCAACCAGCAAAACCTTCTGTTTTCTTGACAGTTTCTCCCAAGATGATTTTATTTGGCTAAGGATCTCCCGTGGGTTTAAGGGCGGCATGGTCACCTTACCTCACTTAAATCTGCATTCTCATTATCTCTTGATAGGCTTCAAGAGCTTTATTCCTAAGCCTTAGAAGGAGCTTCATGCTAACATCAGCCTGAGAAACCTTCATGGATAGTTCAACTGGGTCAACTTCCTTTCCTGAAAGTAGGTCAAGGATAGCCTTTTCCGCTTCCTTTTCCTTAGCATCAACCTCCTTCACCTTCTCTAAAAGCACCTCAAAAAAATCCTTAGGCTTTGCCTTTTTTCCCTCATGAGCTTTATAAGTAGACAATCCCAAAGGATTAACCTTCATGGCTTAAACCCCCAGCTTATTTTAGTAGGTCAAGGGTCTTTAAAAACAAGCTTTTTGTAGTTGTAAGCACGTTCAGGTTTGCTTCATAAGCCCTTCCAGCTGAAAGAAGTTCCACCATCTCGGTTATGACATCAACATTCGGATATTTAACTATGCCCCTTGCGTCGGCATCAGGATGCCCTGGGTCGTAAACCTCCCTGAAAGGCGAAGGGTCATCCTTTATGGCGTAGACTTCTACCTTGCGAAGGGGGCTTCCTGGAGCTAAAGGAACAGCACGAAGTACTACATTCTTTGCTCGGTAGGGACCTCCTTCTAAAGTCCTTGTCACATGGGCGTTCGCTATGTTTGCTGCTGAAACATTAAGCCTTGTCCTCTGAGCTATAAGCCCTGTCCTTGCTATTCTCGCTGCTGCTAAGATGTCCATCCTTACTTACCTCCCTCGGAGATTATCTCCTTTAGTCTTTCAAGCTCTTTCACTAACGCTTGCACCGTAGCCTCATAGAGGAGCTGGTTTTCAACCATAGCGGTCATCTCCTCTTCCAAGGAAACATTATTAGGCGTGCCAAGGTCCTTCGGCTGATAGGTTGAAAGTAGTTCGCTAAGGTCCCTCGTTCTAAAGGGTCGATGCTTGGGATGGGTGGTCTTAAGCATCTTCTCCTGGGTAAGGTAGAATTGCATCACCTTTTCAAAAGGAATGTCTTGTCTGCGATAGCCTGGAGTGTCAACGTTTGCGATGTTGCTGGCAATCAGATTGTGCTTTAAACTCCTTAACTTTAAGGCTATGTGCCCAAGGTTAAAAACCTTCTGCAAACTACCCCACATCGCCAAACTCCCCCCTTTTTATTAAACCAAGCTCTTCATATTGCTTAAGCTTATTCCTTATCGTCCGAACCGTTATACCAAGAAGCTCTGCTGCCTTAGCCTTATTACCGCCCGTTAATCTAAGAGCCCTCAAAATTGCCTCCCGCTCAAGCTCATCAAGAGGCTTGACCTCCCAATCTTTATTTTCAAAAATCATGCCAGTATCCTTAGAAGGTCCTTCTGCTTGGGGGGATCCCTCGCTTCGCTCGGGATGACTATTAAGGGGAAGGGGATGACTTTTAGAAGGCACGGGTTGCCCTCTAATGGGCCCGAAATGAGGCATAGAAATTGGCTCACAAGAATAATCAGAAGAAAAGGGGTCAACAAGGTGGGGTAGGTCAATTAGCTCCCCTTCGCAGGTTAAAACTCCCCTCTCGATCATGTTCTTTAGCTCCCTTACATTGCCAGGAAAAGAATAGTTCATAAGAAACTTCCAGGCTCTATCTGTCAAACCTTTAACAGCCTTCCTATACATACGGGAAAACTTTTCCATAAAATGCTCTGTCAAAAGCTTGACATCACCTCTTCTCTCCCTGAGGGGCGGGATCTTCACCGTAATAACATTGATGCGATAGTATAGGTCCTGTCGGAACTTTCCCTCGGCTACCGCCTTCTCAATATCTCTGTTTGTCGTTGAGATAAGGCGAAAGTCAACTTTTATCGGATAGTAGCCTCCAAGCCGGTCAACCTCCTTTTCCTGGATAACTCTCAGAAGCTTACTCTGGAATTGAGGCGTTGTCTCTGTTATCTCATCAAGAAGTAGGGTGCCCCCATGGGCTAGCTCGATCTTTCCCTTTTTGCGAAAGGTTGCCCCTGAAAAGGCTCCCTTTTCATAACCAAAAAGCTCAGACTCAAGAAGAGTCTCAGGCAAGGCAGCGCAGTTTATCGCTACAAAGGGACCAAACCTCCTTTCGCTTTTTGCATGAACATACCTTGCTAAAAGTTCCTTTCCCGTGCCAGATTCCCCTACAAGAAGAATTGGAACATCAGTCTTGGCAACCTCTTCGAGCCTTTTGATGATAGCAACAAGCTTTGGGTCCTGTGTTAAAAAACCCTCCTCTTCAAGGATTAGCCTTTTGTCCTCAAGGGCAAGAAGGATAGTGCGCTCGAGCACCTCAAGGGGTGAAGAAAGAAGCTTTAAGTCGTATGCACCTGCCTTTATCAGCTCAACTGCCTTCTCTACCGAGATCTTGTTTGCAAGGAAAACTACGTTTGAGCTTAAACTTTTAAGAAGATTAATTAGCTTTGGAAAACTCGAGCTTACATTATCGGTTATCTCAATTACAACTACATCCGGTTCATTTTCCTTTGCCAGACCTTCAAGCTCAGACAGAGTTTTAGTCTCAACCTCTAACCCTCGTTCTTCTAAGCTATCCTGTAAAAGCTTAAGCTCTAAAGATTCTCCGCAGATGTAGACCCGTCCTTTCATTCAGTAAACAAGCCCTCGTGCCTTATCGAATAGTTCTTCAATCTTCTTCTGCCTCTGCCCAAGGCTTGCAAGCTCAGAGTTTTGCTGAGAAAGCCTTTGCCAAGCTTTAGCGCTTTCCTTTAAATTCCCTTTTTTCTCATAATATAAGGCAGAGATTAAAAGTATCCTCGGGCTATCAGGATATTTCTTTAGAGCTTCCGCAAAGACTGCTTCAAAAAGCTTTGGGTCCCTGTTAAAGGATAAGGAAAGAAGGAGTACATAATCGCTCTCTTTAGCGTTGAAAGCCGGATGCTGCAAAATATCGTAGGCTAACCCAAGGTTTCCTCTTGCTATAGCCTGCCTGTAGATATGGTTTATTAGGTCAACCTTTAGGTAAGACGGAAGGGCTAAAAAACGAACCTTTTCAAAGAGTTTAAAAGCTCCTTTAAGGTCTGAAGCTGAAATCTGATAAGCTTTAAGATAAAGATAGTAGGGATTGTCTAAAACTTCACGCTTATAGATTCTTTCAAGCTGAGAAAAAAGCTCTTGAAAGAGGGCTGTTTCTCCTTTTTGAAAAGCTATAAAAGAAAGCTTTAAAAGAAGCTCCTTTTTATTATCTTTATTTACGCCAAAAAGAAAGGCTTTAGCAAAAGGTCCAAGGCTTCCAAGATAGGCTAAATTTTGAAAGTAGACATCCCCTATTAAATAAAAAGGATCACCGCATCGTGTATCCTGTAAAAGCTCTTCATCCTCAGTAAGCACGGCTTGAGCTGCACCCAATCTTTTCTTCTCTAAAAGGTCTTTGCTTAGGTTAACCATGACTTTGCAAAAGAGCTCCTTTGCCCTTTGAACCCTATAGCTTTCAGGATACTTAGAGAGGAATTCTTTTATCGAGCTTCTTGCTCTCTCCCAATTTTTTAGGTCGCAGTAGATTTCAAACTCAAGGGCTGAAGCCTCTTCGGCAATGGGCAAGCTTCCGAACTTTGATTTTATCTGGGTTATGTAGCCAAGGAGGTCCTCATAGGTTCTCTGAGGCAAAGGTTCCCTCCCCCTTGCTCTTTCATAGGCAAGCTGATAGAGACGAAATTTAGATAAAAAGGAAGCTTTGCTTAAATCCCATTCACTTATAACAAGTTGATAGTAGCTCTTAGCAAGAGCCCTATCTCCTTTTGCCAAATAAGCTTCCCCAAGCTTAAAAAAGAATTCTCCGCCTTGAGTATAATCTCCTGTTAAGGCAAAGTATCTATAGGCGGTTTTTTCCGCCTGATCAAGCTTTCCCTTCTTAAGTAGATAGTTAAACTGAGCATAAAGCACCTGAGATATTAATTTCTTGACCTTTTCAATCTCACCTTCAAACCCTTTTCCTTCATACAAAAATTCAAGAAGAGGTATTTCTGTAGCTAATACCTCACCACAAAATCCTCTTTTTAATTCCTCCCTAAAATTTTTTACTTCCTTAGCTCTTTCAAGTAGATAAAGTGAAGAAAGGACGATGAAGTTTGCCCTGCAGGCATCTACCGTTTCTCTTCTAAGGCTTGCCACCCTTTTTGCCCAGTCTACCGCCCGGTCAACCTCTCCAGCAAGCCACAAGCCCTCAGCAAGGATCAGCATCTCCTCAGGCTTTAGCTCCGCAAGTTTCGACAAATTTTTTTCAAGAATGACAATCCTATCATAATCCTTTGCTTTGTAAGCATTTATAATTTCCTGAATGACTGTTTCTTGGGGGACTGTTGGTCTTGTTTCTTCAATTCTCTGTAGCTTTTCCTTAAGAAGTTTTCTTACGTCTTCCCTTTGAGCTAAAGAGTTTACCCAACTAATGGTTAAAATGAAAACAAGGATGGCGAGGATTTTTGCTCTAAGCATAGGCAGAGGATATTTTACAAAATTTATGCCGATTTTGTATCAAGGAGCCCGTAGCGTTTCAACTTTTCGATAAAGGTTGTGCGGTTTAATCCAAGGAGCTTTGCTGCCTTGCTCTTTACTCCTTTGGAAAGCTCAAGGGCTTTTTTAAGATAAAAGACCTCTATTTCCTTCAAGTATTCGTTTAAATTAAAATCGGAAGTAAAGAGCTTCTCCGGTGATTGATAGTTTGGCGAGAAAAAGATCCTTTCATCTATTAAATCTTCTTTTCTTTCCTTAACCTTTGTTAGCTTTTCAACCATAGGATGGGGGAGCTTATCGAGGCTTATTACCTCGTCATCGGTCAAAATAACCATCCTTTCAATCATGTTCTCAAGCTCCCTCACGTTCCCGGGGAAGTTATACTCTAAAAGACGTTCGATTACATCCTGGGAAAGCTTCTTAATTGGAATTCCCTCCCTTTGGCAAACTTTCTTCAAAAAAAATTCTGCTAACATCGGGATGTCCTCTTTTCTTTCCCTTAAAGGGGGGACAAAGATCGGGATAACATTTAAGCGATAGTAAAGGTCCTCTCTAAAACGCCTTTCTTTAACCAGGGTTTCAAGATTTTGGTTTGTTGCGGCAATTATCCTAGCGTTAACCTTGATAGGTCTTTCCCCGCCAAGGCGCTCTACAACCCGCTCCTGAAGGACTCGCAAAAGCTTTGCCTGAAGTTTAAGCGATAGGTCTCCGATTTCATCAAGGAAGATGGTTCCATCCTTTGCTTGCTCAAACTTCCCGGGCTTTGCTTTTATAGCACCTGTAAAGGCGCCCTTTTCATAACCAAAAAGCTCTGCTTCAAGAAGCTCTTCCGGAATAGCCGCACAGTTTATAGCCACAAAGGGACCTTCCCTTTGGCTAAGATGATGAATATATTTAGCTATTACCTCTTTCCCTGTTCCTGACTCACCGAGGATAAGGACAGTGCTTAAGGTTTGAGCAACCTTCCGAGCAAGCTCAAAAACCTCCTTCATCCTCGGATTATTCGTCGCAATCAAATATTCCATGATAAAACTTATTATATGATTCATTTTGAGAATGTCAAACTTTTGACCAGGGATGTTTCAAAAAAGTCCCATACTCCACCGTGCTGAGCAATAGCGAGGCATTCTTGTCCAACTTTGTCCTGCCGAAACTAATGAGGCATCCCTCACTTCGTTCGGGACGTCGTCCCCAAGGAGACCCCTTGGCTTAGGCCTTGGAGTGACAGCAGAAGGACTTGCAAAAAACATTTTTAAAAATTACTAGCTCACACACTTTGCCCTTAGATTAGTTTTTTTAGTTTAAGAAGTTTTTTTAGTTTAAGAATTAATAAAACTTTATTTTAATGCTAAAATTTAACCATGCCTCTACTTTTGAGAAATGTTGTCTCGGCAAAGCAGGTTGCTAAAGCTCTGCGGAGCCTTGGTATAAAGTTTAGCGAGGTAGATAGACTATATCAGGCTAACCATTCTACGCTTCTTATCCTCAAGGATGAAAGCCTCTGCGAGGTCTATCCTGAGCTTATTCCCTCTCAAAAGGAGGTAAAGGAAATCATAGCTGTTCATGAATATGTTGAACGCTTTAAAACCCTTCTTGAGTACGAGCTACAGGCGGAAATACAAGCTCAAGAAGAAGAGATGCGAAGGCTCTCCGGTGAGGAAAGAGAGCTCTTTGGTCGGGCAATCCTAAATCTTAAGGCGGTAAAGGTAGGGACGAAGTTTCATCTTCATTTGGTTCGATTCTTTCGCCAAAAGCCCATTGAGACGCAGATATCAACAGGAGACCTGGTGCTCGTTAGCCAAGGAGACCCTTTGCAGAGCGACCTTGTGGGAACAGTGGCAAGGGTGGACGAAAGGTCTATCACCGTTGCCTTTGAAGAAAAACCCCCTGCTTGGCTTTTCAAAAGAAAGGTTCGCCTTGACCTTTATGTAAACGATATAACATTCCGCCGAATGACCGAAAATTTGGAATATCTAAGACATATCCCTCAAGAGAAAAGAAGGATAAGAAATGTGCTTCTCTACCTCGAGAAGCCACGAAAAATAAGAAAGGTAAAGGATGTAAAGATCTTCAACGAAAAGCTCAACGAGGCACAAAGACAAGCTGTAAGACTTTCTTTAGCCTCTCAAGATTTCTTCTTAGTTCATGGTCCTCCAGGCACAGGGAAAACAAGCACCATCGCAGAAGTCATCTTTCAACTCGTGAGAGAAGGTCATAAGGTTTTAGCCACTGCAGACACAAACGTTGCCGTAGATAATCTCTTGCAAAAGCTCTTACCCTATGGACCGATAAGGGTAGTAAGGATTGGGCATCCAGCAAGGATCCTCGAAGACCTTGAAAGCTACTCCATCTATGCCCAGCTTGAAAAGGAGGTTGAAAGGCTCGGTTTAGCCAACTTCTGGGACAGGATTAAGAAAAAAATCGAGGAAAGAGACAAATTCGAAAAACCTATTCCAAGCTTGAGAAGAGGCTTGACTGACGAGGAGATAATAAGGCTTGCTAAAGAAAAAAGAGCAGTGCGAGGACTTTCTCGAGAATTAATTCAGTCCATGGCAAGATGGATTGAGCTAAACCGCGAAATATCAAGGGCTATCTCTACCTACAAGGCAAAGGAAGCAGAGACCATAAAAAAACTCATCGGTTTGGCAGAGGTTGTTCTTTCTACTAACTCTATGGTTGCTTCGGAGTTTCTACAGGGATTTGAGTTTGACGTTGCGGTGATCGATGAAGGTAGCCAACAAATAGAACCCTCAACCCTCATTCCTATCCTTCGAGCAAAAAGGTTTATCATAGCAGGGGACCACAAACAACTTCCCCCTGTCATCCAAAGTGAGAAGGCAAAGGAGCTTGAGCAAACCCTTTTTGAAAGGTTGATACGAGATTACCCAAACCTTTCTGCCATGCTCAATGTTCAGTATCGCATGCATGAGGTTATCATGGGCTTTTCTAACGCTTACTTTTATGATGGGAAGCTCATCGCCGATAGCTCAGTTGCGAGGCACACCCTGGCTGACCTTGGGGTTTCTCAACCCCAGAGATACGCTGAAATTTTAGACCCAAGCATACCCTTGGTGTTTGTGGATACCTCAAGGGCTGACCCAAAGGAATACCAGCCAAGCGGAACAACCTCCTTTGAAAACCCAATGGAGGCTGAGCTTGCCGTAAGCCTTGCCGAGGAGCTCTTAGATATGGGCTTACACGGAAAGGCTATAGGGATCATTACGCCTTATGCAGGACAGTTAAGACTTATTAAGCATCTTCTGCTAAAAAAGGAGCTTAAAGTTGAGGCTAACACCGTTGACGGCTTTCAGGGGAGGGAAAAGGAAGTGATAATCCTTAGCTTTGTTCGTGCAAACCCAAGGGGTGAGATAGGATTTCTCAAGGACTATAGAAGGTTAAACGTTGCCCTAACGAGAGCTAAGCGAAAACTCATCCTCATCGGCTGTGCAAAAACCTTGTCTTACGATAATATGTATGCAAAACTCATTGACTATGTGAAAGAAAGGGGAAGGTATGTAGAGGTAAAGGTATGAAGGTAGCAATCCATGTCACTCATGAAGCACTTTTTAAGATAGGAGGAATTGGTGAAGTCTTAAACGGGCTAACGACAAGCCCTTCCTATCAGTCTTTCTTTGATAAGACCCTGTTCTACGGTCCCCTCTTTGAACCACCGGCTCATCCCTCAACAGCCTTAGGGAAAGACGGAATAGTGCTCTATGAAAGCAGACACAAATATGATACAGGCTCTTTTGGGAAGCTTTTTTCTTCAATCTGCGAAAAATACGGGATCAATCTGGTTTATGGGAAGCGAAAGATTAGCCATCCCTTCCTACCTCAAAGGTCAACAACCGTTGATGTCCTCCTTGTTGATATAACTCATATGCCCGTTGACCTGGTAAACTTTTACAAGTATCTCCTCTGGGAAAAGTATGGACTAACCTCTGATAGATACGACCATGACTGGGACTATGAACAGTATCTTCGGGTCGGAATACCATATGCAGAGCTTATTCAAGCCCTTTATCCTCAGGCTAAAACATTCTATCACTTTTCCCACGAATACATGGGCATACCCTCTCTTTTATTTCTTAAAATTTCTTCCCTCTACTCACCAGAAAAGCATAAACTCATCTTCTATGCGCATGAGGTAGCACCAGTCCGGAGGATTGTTGAGAGACTCCCCGGACATGACTTAACCTTCTATCCCATCCTTGAAGAGGCTCTTTCTCAAGGAAAAAGCCTTGAAGACATATTTGGCTCTCAGATGGACTGGGGAAGAACGGCTCTTGTGAAGCTTGCCAAACACTTTGATGCCATCTTTGCCGTTGGAGACCTTGTAGCAAAGGAATACAAGTTTCTTTGTCCTGAGGTAGAGGATGAAAAAGTTAAGGTTGTTTACAACGCCATCCCGGTAGACCATGGATTAACCGAAAAAACCTTTAAGGCCAAGGAAAAGATCCTGCAATGCCTTTCCCGTAAAGTCTGCAAAAGGGTTGACCTACTCTTTACTCATGTTTGTCGTCTCGTTAAGAGCAAGGGCATTTGGCGAGACTTTATCTTGCTTGCCTATCTTGATTCTCTTCTTGAAAAAAACGGACTAAAGGGAGTATACATACTTCTTGCCACGGAGCTTCCTCAAGGTAGACCCCCTGAGGTCGTAGCCAAGATGGTTGAGGAGTACGGTTGGCCCTTCGTTCATCGTGTTGGCTACCCTGACCTTGTAGGCTATGAAGTTGAAATCTATGAAAGGCTCTCCAAGTTTAACGAAAAGTCCCGTGCCCTAAAGGGAATTTTTATCAATCAATTTGGGATCTCTAAAAGGAAATGCGGAAAAGAATTTGCTGAGGATATCGACACCATTGACCTTAGGCTTGCAAGCGATGCCGAGTTTGGTATGTCCATCTATGAGCCCTTTGGTATAGCCCATATCGAAACTCTGCCTGGAGGGGGCTTCCCTGTCCTTTCAACATCCTGCGGTGTATACTACTTTATTAAAAAACTCTTCCCTGAAGAACAGACCTTCTTTGCCGTAGATTTTATCGGCTTTGCCCGGGACCTACCCTCTGAGTTCTTGTTGAGCTTAAAGGATGACCAGAGGGAAGTGCTTGAGCATACAATCTTAGCCAAAATAGCAAAAAAAGTCTTTGAGCTAATACCTAAGACAAGGGAAGAAAAGCTCTCTCACTATCAAAGGATAAAACCGGTGATGAGGAAGCTTGATTGGGATAGCGTAGTTAAAGAGTATTTTCTAAAGGCTCTGCCTTAAAAAATTGAAGCTACAGAACGATGTAAGGGGAATGGTCCTTTGCCCAGGAAGAAAAAAACCTTTTTTCTAGCTCTAAGCTCAAGGCTTCATATTCAGCCGGACTAATTCTTGCCCCCTTTATTCCACCCTTTAGGTTTATCTCTGAAAGGAAGGGACCCTGTCCATCTATGTAGGCAAGGTCAAGATGGGCTTGGGGAAATTTACCCCTTTCCATTACTCTAAAACAAAAATCAAGCTCCTTTGGCGTTAGCTCATAAGACTTACTCTTTCCTCCAAAAAAGAGGTTTTGACGAAAGTTTGCCGAATTTTCTCTAACATAAGCTTCAACATAAAGGTCTCCAAGGATGATTACTCGAATGTCTACCCAATTTGAGAAAAAGGGCTGGATGACAAAGGGAAACTCCAGGACCGGTGTGCCGGCGAAGTTGAAGACTTCCTCAAGGCTATTAAAAAGATGAACACCAAGCCCGCAGTTTGCCCTATCCTTTTTGACAACGACTTTCCCTTCAAGCTGAGTTTTTTGGATGTAGTTTAAGAGGTCAATCTTTGCCCGTATTACTTTGGTATGAGGCGGCATAAATTCCCTTAAGACCTCTGCCTGCAAGCACTTTGATTGGCTTAAAAGATGGGATAGAAAACTCGGGTAAGAAAGGATGCCTCTTTCTGTTAGGTCAAGAAATAGGGGGTAATCTTCCTTCTTTAAGGGAAGCCGAGTAAGGATTAAATCACCAGCCTTTAGTTCATGATAATGCTGCCAGAAGCTTGAGAGGGACTTTATAACATAGTAAGGGCGCATCTAAAATTTCTTTCTAAAGAAGGTAAGGTCCGCATGGCACCTACCGCAGTAAAACTTAGTAGGACCATAGAGCTCAAGCTCCTCTTCGATAGGCTCAAGCCTTCCGTCTTCAGTCTGCAGGTAATGAACATAGAGGGCTACGTTTTCTACAACCTCATAGAATTCATCCTGGTTTTTGCAATAGGGACAAACGACCTTTTCAAAGACCGGAACCTTAAAAGGTTTCCTTACTTTTATTCTATAAGCACTGTTTTTTGCTCTTTCCTCCATAGCTCTCCTACCTACCAAAGTAACCTGTAATTTTTGCCTCAGCAATCACATAAGGTCTTATAGCGGAAATTATCTGGTCATAACTTGGTTTATCGGGAAGTTTTACTGTTTTCTGGGAAAGGGCAAAAAGGACAAAAACATAGGGGTGGTCTCCTGTGCCAGGGGGAGGCTGTGGTCCACCATAACCCACAAAACCAAAGGAGTTTTTAAGCTCTGCCGCCCCTTTGGGCATGGCTTTGGTTGAAGCACCCTCTGGCAGTCCCGTTACCTCAGGCGGAATGTTGACCACTATCCAATGGACCCAGTTTTTGGCTACAGGATGAGGGTCATAACAAAGAAGAACCAGTGATTTGGCTTCGCTTGGCACACCCTCCCAGTTTAACGGTGGAGAAACATTTTGTCCGCCTGCTAAAGGCATAACATACTTTAAAGGAATTCGGTCACCATCCTTAAAGGCCTGCGAATAGAGCCTCATCTTTTGCCCTCCATAACTTACCTCTACTATAAATATAACCACTATAACCAAAAATTGTAAAAGGAGTGTAGCTAAAAATTTAAGGTTTTTCCCTTTTTCCCTCATAAACTTTCACCTTTTCTTCTGCTTCTTTATACATTTTAGTGTCCTTAGGTAAAAAAGAAAGGGCTTTTTTGAAGTGATATGAAGCGGTGCGAAAATCGCCCTTTAGCTCATAGTGTCTTCCAAAGTAAAAATGAGCTTCACCCTGTTTATCAAGCCTTGAACAGAGAAGCCCAAAGTAGTAAAAAAAGATGTAGTCTTGATTAACAAGATTGTCCTCGTAAAGTTCCTGAAAAAGCTTATAGGCTTTTTCTAAAGAACCCGTCTCAGCAAGGCACCTTGCTGTCAGATATTTTACCTTAGTGTTTAAAATCTTAGCAATAGGCAAACTTTCATCTATCTTAATACCCTGAAGAACGGTTAAAGCTTGAGCATAGTTTCCTGAGAGATAGTAAAGCTCTGCAAGGTCTAAAAGGTAATAGGGCTTTTGTGGGAGCTCCTTTAAAGCTCTTAGCATTTCTTCCTCTGCAGATTTAAAAAATCTTGCTCGAGCAAGAACCAAGGCAAAGGTATAACGAAGATAAGGGTCTTCCCTTCCTTTAATCTCCGCTTCTCTTAGCTCACTTCTTAGCTTTACTAAAAGGTCAGCTGGGTCTTCGCTTAGGGCTTTAACCCGGGTTTTTATCCTTTTAAAGTAAAACTCATCATGGGAGAAGGCATACTGGTCTTTCATAGGAAGGTTTTTAGTCCTCTCCGCAAGATTCTTGAGGTAAACATACCTTTCCTGGGAGAGGGGATGGCTAAGAAGATACCGGTAGTTTAGTTCGATGGCAAAGTCTGAAAGCTTTATCATTCTCTCCATGACTCTGACCATAGCTTGAGGGTTAAACCCAGCTTTAGAGATAATCTCAAAACCTATCCGGTCTGCTTCCTCTTCATCCTGTCTGCTGTAGGCAAGGAGCTTTGTCTGGGCAAGGGCAGTGGAGGTTATGCCTGCTATCTCCCCAGCCTTTCCTCCGCCAAAAAGGATAGCCGCTAAGGTTGCGGCCGTGGTTGCTATCTGCATCTTCTTTATCGTCTCGATCCTTTTTGCAACATGCCTTGCTAAATTGTGAGCCATCTCGTGACCCAGGATGCTTGCAAGCTCATCCTCTGTCTCAAGGGGGTCAAATATTCCACTGTTTAAAAAGATGTATCCCCCTGGCACGGAAAAGGCGTTGAAAATCGGATCTTTGATCAAGAAAAATTGAAAGTTAAAGGGACTAAACCCAACACCCCTTTTTTGAAGAAAACCACCCAAAGAGTTTATGTAGTATAAGACCTCCTGGTCCTGAATTAATTCAGTTTGCCGAGAAACCTCTTGCAGGACCTCCTTTCCTATCTTTTCCTCTTCTTCTAAGGAAATGAGAGCTTGAAGAGGAAGTGGAGAAAAGACAAGACAAAGTAGAAGCCACAGAAGTAAAAGTTTTCTCATAAAATTTTATGGCGGAGGCGTATGGGAATTGAACCCACCCACCCCTTTTAGGGGTGCACCGGGTTTGAAGCCCGGGAGGGGCACCAGCCCCCTCACGCCTCCTCTTTAAAACCTTTTAAAAATCAAATTGGGGCTACGCAGGGAACGGGCAGCACCCGGAGAGCCTGGCTACCGTTGCTCCCTTTCGGGCCTGGCGGGGTTCACCAGGGTCCGTCGCACCCGCCCCTACGTAGCCTTAAATATAAATATAAATCAAAAAAACTTATTTGCTACCTTTTCCCCTTTTTCTACCAATAACTAAGAGCGATAATCTTCCCTACCTCAGATGCTGACACATTGACCCCTCGGATCAAAAAGTTCCCATCCTCGAACAAAAGGAGAAGCATCGCCCGAAGATGAAGAACCTCAATGCTAAAAAAGTGCTTGCTTGGCAAGCTTAAAATTTCACAAAAAAGTGCCCGCAAAAACCCTCCATGAGTAAAGACGATGTTTATCCCTTTTGGCTCAAGCTCCTTCACCTTCTCCCAAAATGCCCTTGCCCTCTCCCTTATGTCTCTTATGGATTCGCCGTTTGGAGCTCTAACGCTTTCATCCTTAAACCTTTCCCAGTATAAGGGCTCAGCCATTACCTCTTCACGAGGCCTTCCGGCCCAGCTCCCATAATCTATCTCCACAAGAAGGGGGTCTATGATAAGCTCAATACCTGTCCTTTTTGCTAAAAGCCTTGCGGGATACAATGCTCGCTCCAAGGGGCTTGCATAAACCCTGACTAATCCATCAAGGTTAGAAAGTGTGTTAACCACCTCAATAGACTCTTTTATTCCTTCCTCAGATAGCGGAACATCAAGCCTTCCGTAAAATTTATTCCTCCATTCCTCGGAAATCTTTCCATGTCTAAAAAGTATAAAGGCTTGCATGGGGAAGTATTTTAAACGAAACTTGGAAAATTAAAATAAAAAAGCCTGCAAGGTAGAACCTTGCAGGCTTTGGCGTTTGGAGGGGGGTATGAGGGGGTTTAGTAAGCTACATCTTTTTCCGTTATCTTATGGGAGAAGGTTTTGTAAGCCCAGATGGTGTAAGCAAGAACTATGGGCACAAAGATCACCGCTACCGCAGTCATGATCTTCAGCGTTAGCTCACTTGAGGAACTATTCATAATGGTAAGACTATAGGCTGGGTCTATGGAAGATGGAAGAATGTTGGGGAATAGCCCTGCTACACCCCAAGCTGTGAAGGCAACGATGGTTAAGGCTGACCCAACCCAGGCTTTAAAGTAGGCTTTTTTGTTCAAGAAGGCTGGGACGCTCAAGTAAGCTAAAACCGCTAAGGCTGGAAAGACGAAAAGAATGGGTGCCTTGAGGTAGTTATCCCAAATCCTCGTTGCTCCAAAGGAATAGGCCCAGAAGAGAACTACTAAAATTAAGGTTACAACCCAAAGCTTTTTAGCTAAATTGCCTGCCCTTTCAGAAAGAGGGTCCATAGTCTTGAAAGCAACCCAGATAGCACCATGAGTAGCAAAGCAGAAGACGAAGAGAAGCCCTCCAAGAAGCCCATAGGGGTTTAGAAGATGAAATAGAGTCTCTTGAAAGATTCCGTTCTGGTCGATGGCAACTCCTTTGAAGATGTTGGCAAAGGCAACCCCAAGAAGGAGGGCAGGGAGAAAGCTTCCAAGGAAGAATAGAAAATCCCAGATTGTCCTCCAGCTTGGGCTTTCATACTTATTTCTGTATTCAATCGCTACCCCTCTGATGATGAGGCTAAAGAGAAGAAGGAGAAGGGCAGAGTAGAGAGCGCTAAACATGACCGCATAAGCTTTGGGAAAGGCGGCAAAGGTTGCTCCACCAGCAGTGATTAGCCACACCTCGTTTCCATCCCAGAAGGGACCTGTAGCCTGATAGATAGCCCGACGGTCCTTCTCATCTTTACCAAGTATGTAAAGGAGGCTTCCGGCCCCAAGGTCAAACCCGTCAAGCGTAAAGTATACAGCCCAAAGCACTCCCCAAAGAACAAACCAAATTACTTGGAAGATATTCATCTCCATGGTCTCACCCCCTTTAAGCTAATTTTGTTTCAACTTTGAGAGTAGCCTCAACTGGCTCAGGACCTTTTCTTGCATGATAAGCAATAAGCCAGAAGCAGATAACTCCTAAAACGCCATAGACAATGATAAAGGCAGGTAGGCTAAGCCCAACCTGAAGGGAAGAAAGAGGAGACACGGCATCCTTTGTCTTCATAAGCCCGTAGACGATCCAGGGCTGTCTTCCAACCTCAGCAACCATCCAACCAGCTTGAGCGGCAATGTAAGGTAGAGGAATGTTCCAAACAAGCACCTTTAAAAGCTTAGGTGAGGATTCTGGATTATTTCTCTTTAAATAAGCAAGCACAGAGAGAAGTCCGAATAGCAAACCAAGCATAACCATTATCCTAAAGGACCAGAAGGTTAAAGCAACGGGAGGACGATCCTCCTTTGGCCACTCTTTAAGCCCTTTTACCTCAGCCTCAGGGTCATGGAAGGCTAAGAGTGAGAGGACCTTGGGAACCTTTATGAACTCAACGGAGTTCCTTTCGTTTGCCTCATCCGGTATAGCAAATAAAGCCCAGCCTGCACCCTTCTCAGTCTCCCAGTGAGATTCCATGGCGGCAAGCTTTGTAGGCTGAGTTTTCGCAACTTCAGCCCCGTGGATGTGCCCCTCCACGATAAGATAGAGGCTAAAGATCACCGTCCAGATGGCAGCAACCCTAAAACTCTTTTTGAAAAAGGATAGCTCATTCTTCCTAAGGATATGCCAAGCAGAAACACCAAGCACAAAGAAGCCAGACAAAACATAGGCTGAGGGCACAGTGTGGAGAAACTCCCACCAGGCAAAGGAGTTGGTTAGAACTGCGGTAAAACTATCAAGCTCTGCCCTTCCATTCCTGATAACATAGCCAACTGGATGCTGCATCCATCCGTTAGCAAGAAGGATCCACAGGGCAGAGATGTTTGAAGCAATTGCTGTAAGCCAGATGGCAAGAGTATTTATCTTAGGACTGACCCTCCTCCAACCAAACCACCAGACAGCTATAAAGGTAGACTCTAAGAAGAAGGCAAGCGTTGCCTCAATGGCAAGAAGAGAACCAAAGACATCACCAACATACTCAGAATAGAATCGCCAGTTAGTCCCGAACTGAAACTCAAGAGTAATTCCGGTTACTACTCCTAAGCCAAAGTTGATGAGGAAAAGCTTTCCCCAAAATCTTGCCGCCCTTTTGTAATCTTCATCCCCTGTCTTAAGCCAGAGGGTTTGAAAGATGGCGGTCAAAAAGGAAAGCCCAAGGGTTAAAGGAACGAAAAGAAAATGAAAAATGGCAGCTACTGCAAACTGCAAACGGGATGCTAACAGAACATCCATAATCCCACCTCCTTATTTTTGTTTTTTGGACTTTTTTCCTTGATAATCTCCATTTTTTGTTAATAATTTTCTAAAATCATAGGTTTTAAGAAGTTCTCTAAACCTTTCGTTAATCTCAATCCAAACTTCATGAACCGGACAATCTGGAAACCTGCTACAGAAGCCTGGAGATTCTACGCATCGATTGAGATAGACCTTGCCATGGATAGCTTCGATGACATCAAGAAGGGTTATCTCCTCTGGTTTCTTTTTAAGTTTATACCCCCCTCCCCTTCCTTTTTGGACATACACTAAATCGGCAACTTCAAGCATCTGCCCAATCCTTGAGAGCAAGCTAAGAGGGATGTCTACCTTTTCTGCTAACTCCTTACGACTAACAACCTTCCCTTCCTTTTGAGAAAGGTAAAGAACCATCCTTACCGCATAATCCTCAATCAAACCTATTTCCATCTTCTTTTCCTTTAAAGCAAAAGTTTTCTTAATAAGCTAACTTTTAATAAGAATATCAAAATGTTTAAGTTTGTCAAGAGGCAATTGGAGGCTCTTTCAAGAATTTTTTAAAACCTTTCATTGTAGGGGTGCAGGACTAGGCGCTCAAAGAAAAAAATATAAGAATAAAAGAACAAATCGCGTTTACTCGTTGAAAATCGCAGTGATTTCCGTCAGGTTGCCTTGAATGTTTTTGTAATATCTACTTTAACAAACTTAGAAGCTTTTGATAAAGGGTTTCGCCAGTGTCTTCTTTATCTACGACGACCTCTAAAACCTTAGCACCTTTCCGTTTATAGTAATCGACTAACGGGATGTTCCTCTCGAAAAACCAGGCTAATTTTTTAGCAACAAGCTGGGGTGTATCATCTATCCTCCCCTTTCTATCACCAGCCGGGTCATGTTTGAGTCTATAATAGAGAACGTCAAAAGTAACGCTAAGATTTATCACACAAACTATGTCCAAATGACCCTCGATAAATTCTGCTTGCTTTAAATCCCTCGGAAAACCGTTTAAAACAATAAACTCTCCCTCTTTGTATCCTTTTCTTCCAATAAATTCATCTAAAGTCTCTAAGAAAATAAAATACTCCTCCGGAGTTAAAAGCCTGCCTTCTGCTAAAATAGACTTGACAAGGTCAACAACCTCTTGGCTTACCTTTGTCTGATTTGAGGCAATCTTTCGCAGTTCCTCACCGAAATCAAAATGATGAACCCGAGCACCTTGAAAACCCCTCTCTTCTAAAACCCTCCCAAGCGGAGTTTTACCTGCTCCTGTTGGTCCAACAAGAAGAAGAGCTTTTATTTTGAAGTTTTCGTCCATAATTTATTCTTATGCTCCTTATTCAGGCAGTATTGCTTTAACAAAAGATTCTTTGTCAAAGGGCAAAAGGTCCTCCGGTTTTTCTCCAAGACCAATAAACCTTATGGGAAGCTTAAACTTATGGGATATAGCAAAGGCAACCCCACCCTTTGCTGTTCCGTCCATTTTGGTAAGAATTACGCTATGAATAGGTATAGCTTTAAAAAAGCTCTCCGCCTGAGAGATGGCGTTCTGACCAGTGTTGGCATCAAGGACAAGAATATTTTCATATCCTTCTTGAGGAATAAACTTTTCTATTACTCTGACCATTTTTTTTAGTTCTTCCATTAGGTTGTATTTAGTATGAAGCCTGCCAGCAGTATCTATGAGCACAAGCTCAAAGCCTTCTTTGATAGCCTTGTCTAAACCCTGATAGATTACGGAGGCTGGGTCTGCCCCCTCCCTTTGAGCATAAACAGGAACCCCTACCCTTTCCCCCCACCTTTGCAACTGTTCTATGGCTCCAGCCCTAAAAGTATCCCCAGCAACCATGAGAACCTTGTAGCCTCCATCCTTAAAGTTTTTAGCAAGCTTGGCGATGGTTGTAGTCTTCCCTACACCGTTTACCCCTAAGAAAAAGAGAGTCGCAGGGTTACCTTGAGGGGGGAAAGGTCTTGTTGGGTCAACCAAAAGATTGAGCAAACTTTCTCTGAGGCGCTTCTTTAGCTCCTTGGAGGTTATACTTTTTCCAAGGCTCAAATCCCTTTTAATGGGCTCAAGAAGAGCAAACGTTGTCTCTACTCCAAGGTCAGAAAGAATTAACCTTTCCTCAAGCTCATCAAGGTCAGCTTGGGTGATGAGCCTATCAACTTCAATGACCTCAGCTAAAGCCTGAGCTAATTTTTCTTTGGTTTTGCTTAAGCCTTCCTTGAAGCGAGAAAAGAGAGACTTTTTCTCTTCAACTAAAGGTTCATTTTCTTGAAGTTTTGCTAAGTCGCTTTGAACTTCCTTTGATTTTCGTTTAAAGATGTTGAACACTTGGTATCCTTAAGCGAGATAGAGGAAAGGTTTACGGAGGGGGAGGGATTCGAACCCCCGGAGGGAGACCAAGCTCCCTCAACGGCTTTCAAGGCCGCCCCCTTCGTCCACTCGGGCACCCCTCCTTAATTTTAAAATTATAATATAACCAAAAAAAATGTTCAACCTTTTCAAGGGTTCTCCCCAGTGTCCCTTTTAGATCCTTTTTAAATCTTCTGCCAATCAACCTCTATCTTTTACCCGCACCTTATTTAAAGAATTCCTTACCGTATGTCATATCCAAAATTGCCATTCTGAACCTGGATAAACCATCTTTAGAGAATTTTCTATCCCAGGTATATCATCCGTAATAAAAACTTGAACTCTCTTTACCCCACCCCGGTTTAACTTTCTTAAAGGTTCCCTCAATTCTTGGCATTTTTCCCTACAAACCCAAATATTCAAAATAAACCGCGAAACGCTTTGGAGTGAATAGTATGCACCATAAATACTTTCCAAAAACTGAAAAATTTTTTGTGCTTACTCCCACTGCATAAAGGAAAATAACACAAAAAGTATAGCAGGTACTTTTAAATCTTAAAACCTTCTCATACTTTGTAAGAATAACGATGACCGTTAGCTTCTCTGCGGAGAGTGGTTGCTTAACTTCCATCTTCTTGGTCAAAAACTTCAGTTTAAAGGAGAAGCCTGGACTGGGAAGGGTCTTGATAAAGAATGGTTAAGGTATGACCTTGGAGTTAATGCCTATGGTAAGCCGATCGAAGCATACGGAATGTGGGCAGACCTTGTGTGGAACATCAATCCTCGCTGGACTTTTGCCATTGGTGCAGGCTTTGATGATCCCAACTATAAGGAAATCTTAAAAGGACAAATTGGACCCCAAGCTTTAAACGACAAGCAGTTTACGAAAAATACTCAATATTTCGCAAACCTTTGGTATAAATTAACCGAGAACTTTAACTTGGGCGTAGAAGTGGTGCATATCGAAACAGAGCGTAAAAAATGGGTCGACACCGCTGATAGGTTCACCTTCTCAGCTTTTTATAATTTCTAATTCTGCTTAGCCCCCTCTGAAGTTTTAATTTAGAGGGGGCTTTTAACCTAATTTTTATATCTCGAGGATAGTTAAATAAGGGGATATCTTAAAAAACCCCAAAATACTAAACCTCCAACATGGCTAAAAACTTATCCAAATCGAATTCCTTAGCTACAACCTCTTTTGCCCTTAAAGCTTTCCCCCTATCCTTCAGCATATCCCTACCAACCAAGGATTGTATCCTTTTGACCGCTGAAAATGTATCAAGAGATGTTACCACCACAGGCACACCTTTGCTCTTTGCTATGCTTATTACCATTTCGCTTGGGTGTAAACCACCAGTCAAAAGGAGGCATTTAGTGGAGGTTTCTAAGGCTAATATCTGAATGTCTGTCCGGTATACCCCGGTAATTACCAACTTGTTGGGTATTTTTAAAAAATACCTCATAGCGTTTTCCGGGTCCATGGCTCCGATGACTATGTTTTCTATGAACTCTTCAAGCTTATCTTCACAGCATGCAATCCCTCCGTTTACAACTTCTAACAAAGTCCTAACTGTAATAGCTTCAAGCAACCTATCTCGCTTAAACACCCCTAATACTTCAACTCCCTTTTTCTTTAAATAGGGAACTACCGTTTCGTTTATGTAGGCATGTTCCTCCGGAGGCACCTTGTTGATCACCGCACCCACAAAGTTTCTCCCAAGAAGCTCCTTTACTCCTAAGATATCATCTACCGAGGTTTCACCCTCCCAAAGCTGAACGTTAATCCCTTTAGCATCTACCTCCTTTATTAGGCGTAAACAGTCTATACCTAAGCTTAAACCTTCAAAGATGCTATCCCCTCCAACTACAAAAAGATAATCCTTAAGCTCTGTTTGTGTATTTATCACTTCTCTTATCTGTTGAGCTATATTCATCTCTTCTTCATGAAAAAGCTTGTATTTAGCTTCATAGCTTAAAACAAACGGACAAACCCACTCAACTGGGTCTTCAATTTCTAATACCTTATGAATAAACATAGATTCTTCATCAAGAATTTTATCCCCAACTTTTATCGGGGTTTTACCTAATAGCTTCATGTATCCAACTTTTTTGCCTCTTTCTTTCAAGTTTAGACTAAGCCCTACAGCAAGTAGGTTTCTTCCACTGTAGGGTCTGTTAGAGATTAAAAATATAGTTTTCATTTTCTTCCTCCTTAAAGATATTGTATGATGATTAACCAATGATGATCCTTGCGTCTAAAGCCACTCCTCCTTTTTCTTTTACTAAGTATGGATTGATGTCTATTTCTTTAATTATGGGAAAATCTTCAACCAATTGAGAGAGTTTCAATATTTTATCAACTAAATCCTCTTTATCAGAGGGTTTTTCTCCTCTTACTCCTTCTAAAAGTTTTATACCTTTAATTTCGCTTAACATTTCATATGCTTCCCTTTTACTTACAGGCACAATCCTAAAGCTTACATCTTTCAACACCTCTACATACACTCCGCCTAAACCAAACATTACCATATGACCAAAGGTGTAATCATAGGTTACACCCAATATAATCTCTTTTCCACCTGTCACCATTTCGTAGATATTTACACCTTTAATGTATGCGCTGGGCATAGCCCTTTGCACATTGATAGTTATCTCAAGGAAGGCTTCCCTTACTTCTTTTTCATCCTTAAGTCCTATCTTTACTCCTCCAACATCGGTTTTATGGACGATGTTAGGGGAACTGACTTTCATGACCACAGGATACCCTATCGTTTCTGCTACCTTTACAGCTTCATCTGAAGTTTTAGCAAATCCCCTTTTTGGGAATTTAATTCCATAGAGGCTTAATATTTTCATAGAATTTTCTTCACCTATCACAGTTACTCCTGCATCTCTAAGGGCTTCAAGTATCAGGCTTATTTCCTTTTTGACCTCATCAGGTATAGAGAACTTTACAAATTCATCTTCTCCTCGTTTTTTGTGTTTCGCATAATAGACCAATTTACTGTATGCTTTTATGGCTGTAGCCGGGTCGTCGTAGCAAGCTATATCGTTTTGTTTTAAGTAAAGTGTTCCCTGTTTTACCTTAGGACCCCCGATAAAACAACACACAAAAGGTTTTTCTGTTTTTTTGGCTTTCTCAACAACCACTTTTGCTACATTTTCTACATCTGTCGTAGCCTGGGGCGTAAGTATAACACATATACCATCTACATTTGGGTCAAAAACAGCTTTTTCTAAAACGAAGAGATACCTCTCTGAAGTGGCATCACCTATTACATCTACAGGGTTGTAAAGAGCTGCCGTAGGGGGTAACCTTTCAGCTAAGAAATCGATGGATTCTTTAGTTAAGGGGTATAGCTTTAGCCCGTTTTTTTCTGCTGTATCTGCGGCAATGATCCCGGGACCGCCAGCGTTTGTAACAATGAGAAGTTTTTCGCCTGTAGGAAATTTTCTACTTTTGAAAATCTCAGCAACTTCAAAGAGCTCTTTTATTCCTTCAACCCTTATTATACCTGCCTTTCTAAAGGCTTCGGTAAAAGCCCTATCTGAGCCAGCTAAAGCTCCTGTGTGGGAGGAAGCTGCTCTGGCACCAGCTTCAGTTGTTCCAGATTTAATGATGATAACCGGCTTTTTCTTTGCTACCTCGGTAGCTATCTCAATAAAACGCCTTCCATCTTTGACATCTTCTATATAGCCAAGAATGATATCGGTATCTGGGTCCTGTCCAAAATATTCCAGGAAGTCTGTTTCATTAAGGTCAGCCTTGTTTCCAAAGCTAACAAACTTTCCTAACCCAAAACCGCTCCCGATCGCCCAGTCTATCAAGGCGACCCCTAAAGCTCCAGACTGAGAAAAGAAAGAAACTCTACCTTTAGGGGGGATGTCTGGGGCAAAAGTTGCGTTCATCCCTATTTCAGCGTTGATCACTCCTAAACAGTTAGGTCCTACCATCCTCATTCCATATTTCTTTACCAGCTCCACAACTTCCTGTTCAAGCCTTGCTCCTTCCTCTCCAGTTTCTTTGAAGCCGGCACTGATTACTACCACCCCTTTTACTCCAACTTCTCCGCATTCTTTTACCACTGAAGGGACTACTTTTGCAGGAACTACGATCACCGCTAAGTCTATATCTTCTCCTACTCTCGATACCGACGGATAACATCTAAGCCCAAGGATCTCCTTTGAATTTGGATTTATGGGAAAGACTTTACCGGTATATCCTTGGGTGATGAGATTTTTTAGGATGGCATGTCCAATCTTTTTTTCGTCCGCAGATGCTCCCACTAGGGCAATACTTTTAGGCTTAAATATAAAATCTAACATCTATCCGTCCCTTTTTCTCGAATTAGTTTTTATTAATATAATACAAATCGTTTGTCAATGAAAAACAAAAATCCTTTTTAAATCTTCTGCCAATCAACCTCTATCTTTTACCCGCACCTTATTTAAAGAATTCCTTACCGTATGTCATATCCAAAATTGCCATTCTGAACCTGGATAAACCATCTTTAGAGAATTTTCTATCCCAGGTATATCATCCGTAATAAAAACTTGAACTCTCTTTACCCCACCCCGGTTTAACTTTCTTAAAGGTTCCCTCAATTCTTGGCATTTTTCCCTACAAACCCAAATATTCAAAATAAACCGCGAAACGCTTTGGAGTGAATAGTATGCACCATAAATACTTTCCAAAAACTGAAAAATTTTTTGTGCTTACTCCCACTGCATAAAGGAAAATAACACAAAAAGTATAGCAGGTACTTTTAAATCTTAAAACCTTCTCATACTTTGTAAGATAAATCTCTGGTATAAAAACTTTTTGCGAAGTCTTCTCGCTTGCTTAAATGAATTCTTTTATTGACTTTCCGCTGAAAAAAGTGTTAAAAATTTTTCTATAAGTGATTTTGTTTAAGTTTTAGCTTTTTCTTTCATGGTAGCTTTCCCCTCCCTTTTAGTGATTTTGGGTCGGGACTTCTTGAGGAAGCTACCATGTCCCTCCTGTCCTTTCAAGTCTTTACCAAATTAATTAACACACTACCAAAAAGCTTGTAAAGTATGGTGTTCAAAAATTTTAACTTTTAAACATGGTTTTAAACATCCTTCCCAAAAGCCTTTAAAAACATTTTTTTATAAACTCTGGCTCAGGTCTTATGAGTAAAGAGGGAAGTTTTGTTCAAACAATTAGTTTTTGTTTAATTCTCTTTACTAAAAATCTTTAAAAGATAAAATATGAAAAAAATGAAAACTAGGCTTCAGAAAATCTTTCAAAGAAGGTACGCTTTACCTGAGGAACTTCTGTTTGAAAAGGTCTCTTTGGCGCAAGAAATTTTTGAAAATTATGGTGAGTATTTTTTAAAACTTAAAGATTTTGTGGAGCTTCTAAAAAGATACGAAAAAGCTATAGAGATATCAAACAAGAGAATGGAGACGTTTCAAAGCTTTAGAGAATGTTATGTTTGCACGGTCATTGAGGGAAAGGGATGTTGTAAAGCCGGGCTTGAGAACGAGGCAACAGTAGCTATAATCCTTTTAAACTTTTTGCTAAAAAAGGAGCTACCCAAAGAAAGGGAGGTTCCAGGGAGATGTTTCTTTGTTGGTCCCATGGGGTGTAAGCTCTTTGCCAGACCCCCGCTATGTCGAGAATTTTTTTGTCGAAGGTTGTTAGACACCTTTAAGCAGGAAGAGTATGTTTTGATCACTCAAGCCATTGCGGATGAGCTAACTTTACAGGGTATATTAGTGAGGTATATTAAAAAAGAACTTGAGTTCTTGACTGGTGAGTTCTTGTATGAGCTTGATATCACGGGATATAGTTCACCGGGAGGTAAATGAAGATGAAAAGAATAATCGTTTATATGAGCCTATTTTTTAGCTTAGTTCTCTTTGGGTGTGCCAAAAAAGAAGCCCCACCCATTGCGGTATCACCAACTATTTCTCCTCCTCCTCAACCATCAGAGAAGGTTGAACCATCAAAAAAAGTGAGCGAGGAGAAAAAGGTTAGCTTAGAGGACCTTCTTAAAGAGCAGGATAAAAGGGCAGAAAAAAAGTTGGACCTTGACACAATCAAGCTTTACGGAAGGGGGACTCCTCCTCTATTGGCCATCTTCTTTGACTTTGATGACTACACCATCCGTTCTGACATGTGGGATAGGATAAGAAGCAACGCCAAGTACCTGCTTGAAAGAAAGGATGTTAAGATTGTCCTTGAGGGAAACTGCGATGAAAGGGGCACAAACGAGTACAACCTTGCCTTAGGGATGAAAAGAGCCCTTGAAGTAAAGAAGGCGTTGGTTAGGCTTGGGGTTGAGGATTCAAGGATTGAGGTGGTAAGCTTCGGAGAAGAGCGCCCTATTTGCTATGAGCATGATGAGTCTTGTTATGCCTTGAATAGAAGAGTAGACTTTGTGATCAAACAAAAATAAAAGGAAAGGGGGAAAGGGGATGAGGAAGGTCTATGTTGCGAGCCTTTTTATTTTGGCTTTTAGCCTTTTAATGATGGATTTAGCTCTTGCTCAATCTGATTTAAAGATCGCGGTTATAGACATAAGGAGGGTTGTCAACACCTCAAAGTATGGGCAAGAGGTGATGGAGAAACTACAAAAAAAGTATGAAGAGCTTCAAGCAAAGCTTGACGCTCGAGCAAAGGAACTAGATGCCTTAAAAGAGGAGATAGAAAAGAAGAGCTCGCTATGGTCTCAAGAGGTCAGAGAAAAGAAACAACAGGAATTTCAAAAAAAATTAAGGGAATTTAGGACCATGCAGGAGGATGCTCAGCTTGAGATGCAGGAGTTAGAAAAGAAGCTCCTTGACCCCGTCTTTAAAGAGCTTGAAGGCATAATTAAGGATTATGTCCAAAAAGAAAAGATCGACCTTATTCTTGAGAAAAACCAGCCTGGCATCTACTACGCAAGCCCAAGGATCGACATATCTCCAAAGCTTGTAGAGCTTTTTGACAATTACTATGAGACAACTAAAGGAAAAAAGGAGGCACAAGCTTCTAAACCTGTAGAGACAAAAGGTAAAACGAAATAGCCCTTGAGCCAAGCTTATCTTCTTGCCGATGTAGGGGGCACAAACGCTCGGTTCGTCTTCCTAACCACACCCCGAAGGGGACTAAGTCAAAAAGGGGTTTTAACCCTAAAAAGTAAAGATTTTAGCGACTTTTTCTCTCTTCTCTTAGAAGCCCGATCTGTTTTTAAGGTTGAACCTCGGGATACAGTTGCCTGCATTGCCGTAGCTGGTCCTGTGTTTAAGGGAAGGGCAAAGCTTACGAACCTTGGCTGGGAAATTGAAGAAAGAAAAATAAAAGCCAAGTTTCCTTTTAAAAAGCTCATCCTTGTGAACGACCTATTTGCCGGTTCAGCCTCTTTAGCAAAGTTAAAAAAGAAGGACCTTAAATTAGTAAAAGAAGGGAGGATTAACAAGGGAGTTTGTGTTGCTATTTTTTGCGGAACTGGATTAGGAGTAGGGGTCTTAGTAAAAGAGAAACCTTTAACCCTAATTTCAACCGAAGCTGGACATATCTTTTTTCAAGCATTAGATAGCTTTGACTTAACATTTTTAGACTTTTTAAAAGAAAAGCAGAAAGAGCTAAGCTATGAAGAGGTTTTATCAGGAAGGGGGCTTGAAAACCTTTATGAATTCTTTCATGGTGGTGAAAGGCTCTCTGCACCCATGATTACTGCCCTTGCAAAGAAGCAAGATAAAAGGGCAGGGCAAGCTGTGAAGAATTATTTCAAATATTTGGGTAGATTTTGCTCTCAATTAGCCCTTTGCTATCTCCCTTTAGGGGGGATCTACCTTAGCGGTGGCGTCATAAACGCTTTAGTAGATTTTCTTTTTGAGAAGGAGTATAAGTCCGTTTTTATGGAAAACTTCGTATCCTCTTCTAAGCTAAACTTTTTACTTGAAGAACTTCCTATCTATGTGATTGGGCATCCCTTTCCAGTTCTTTTAGGATGTAAAGCCATTGTTGAGAGCCTTGAAGCTTGATTTTTCTTGTGTTTAGGTCTAAATGCTCAAAAAAAATAGTAAGAGGCTCTACCTTGGGCGGTAAAAAACTTAGTCTATCTGCCCATTCAACGACTATGATCCCCTCTTCTAAGTTTTCCCAAAGCCCAAGCTCAAAAGCCTCCTCTTCGCTTAACCGATAGAGGTCAACATGAAAGATAGGGTAGCGCCCTTTATAGATGTTTATCAACGAAAAGGTTGGGCTAACCACGAAGGTATCTTCGGGGACTTCAAGAGCTTCGCAAAGCCCTTTTATAAAGGTTGTCTTTCCGGAGCCAAGGTCTCCATAGAGAAGAAGAAGGGTTTCTGGTCTTAGATGTTTGCCAAGCCTGCGAGCAAGTTCTTTTGTTTCTTCGGGAGAGGTTGTGATGAATTCTATGCTAATTAGATTTGACATTCGGTCCAAGGATTAAGAGGTAAGCTTGGTCCTTTTTAAGATACTTCTTTAAAATGTCTTTCAATCTTTCGGCGTCGACCTTTTTTATTTCTTCTTCATACTTCTTTTGATAGTCCCAGCCGAGACCTAGGACCTCGTTTAGAGCCATGTCTTCAGCTTTAGCAATGTTGCTCTGAAGAGAAAGCCTATACCTCCCAAGGAGCCTATTCTTTCCTCGTTCTATTTCTTGTTGGGTTAGACCATCTGAGGTTATCTTTTCTAAGATTTCAAAAAAGCCAGCTACGGCTTGGTCTGTTTTCTCAGGGGAGCAGGCGATGTAAAAGGTAAAAATAGAGGCTTTAGGATACATAACAAGGAAGGAGGTGACAGCGTAGGCAAGAGACCGCTCATCTCTTAAGGTCCTAAAAAGCCTGCCTTCCATTCCTGAGAGGATGCTGTTTAGAACCTCGATGGTTGGTCTTTCTGGAGAGAGAAGCCCAGGCAAAACAAAACCAAGAAGAACTTGGGTTTGGAAGCTTTCCTTAGGGATAAACTTTTTGCTAGGCTTGGGGAGGAGTGGTTCAGGCTCCTCCTTTTTCTCTTCTTTTCTAAGCGCTCCTTTTTCAAAGTATTTCTTAAGCTTTAGCTTTAGGTCTACCGGGTCAAAATCACCAACGACAACGAGCGTTGCTTGGTCAAAGTTTACAAAATCTTGATAAGCCTTCCTTAGGTCTTCGCAGGTGAAGCTTTGATAGAAGGCTTGAGAGCCTGCTTGGTTTAAGCCATAGGGATGGTCTGGAAAGATAAACTCTAAGAATTCTTTAAGAGCAAGGGAGAGGGGTTGGTCTTCCTGCCGATGAAGCATGGACATAAGCTCAGGCTTTGCCTTTTCGCACTCTTCCTCACTAAAGCTTGGGTCAAAAAGTATTTCTGAAAAGAGCTCTAAGGTTTGGTCAAGGTTTTTGGATAAGCTTTGCGCCTTTAATCCGAAGGTATTTCTTCCGGTGTAGCCAACGATTGATGAGCCAAGATTTTCTAAGGTTTGAGAAATTTCTTCAGCTGACCTTTTCTTTGTGCCCCTTGTCCAAATAAGGGTTAGGGCTTGGAAGAGGCCATTGTTTTCCTTATTTTCAAACCTTACTCCTCCCGGAAAGACCAAAGCAAGCCCAACGGTTGGGGTCTCTTTCTGCGGTTTTAAGATAACCTTTAAGTTGTTTTTGAGGCGAAAAACTTGAGCCTCCTCAAGAAGGACCTCCTTTTCTAATATCTTTCTCAATTCCTCTTCACCAAAGAGAGCCTTCTCAGAGAGAAAAACTACCGTTAGTTTAGAGGGGTTAAAGATCTTTTCTGCCAGCCTTTGTAAATCCTCGGCTGTTGCCCTTTCAATTTGTTTGACATACCAGTCGATGTCTTTGTATGTGCCTCTAATCAGCTCAAAGGTTGCAAGGGTCCTTGAAAGACCATCCGTAGATTCCTGCCCGTAGATAAAGCTTGATAGGACCTGCGTTTTTGCTCGTCTTAATTCCTCTTCCGATATGCCAAAGTGTTTTATCTTCAAGACTTCCTTTAAAGTTTCTCGTAAGATAGGATGAAAATTTTGAGGGTCTGCAGTTCCTGTAATTTCAAAGAGACCAGGACCTGAGGGAGTTAGAGCGCTTGCTGAGATGCTTTTTACGAGGTTTAGTTCCCTTTTTAAGCGTAGATAAAGCCTTGAGGTTTCACCACCGCCGAGGATCTCCGCTAACAGGTCGGCAAGAGGAGCATCATTTTCCTTTAAAGATGGAGCAGGAAAGGAAAAGGCGAAGTAGCCCTCTTTTACTTTTCTTTCAACCCAAGAAAGAGTGGGCTTTTCCACATAGGGTTCAGTAGGAAAGACAACTTGCTTGAGAGTTCTTTTTGGGAGGTTAGAGAAATACTTTTCTGAAAGCTTCAGCACCTCATCATAGGGCAAGTTTCCGACAATAACTAAAACCATATTTTCTGGGGTGTAAAAGTGGTTCACAAAGTAGAAAAGGTCATCCCTGGTGAGAGAGCGAACCGTGTTTTCAAACCCGATGATGGGTCTACGGTAGGGATATTTGGTGTAGGATTTCTTCATCAGCTCTTCGTAGAGCACCACATAGGGATTGTCAAGGCGCATCTTCATCTCTTCAACGACTACTTCTTTTTCCTTAGAAAGCTCGTTTGGGTCAAAGATTGGGTGAAAGACCGCTTCAGAGAGGACCTCAAGGGCAGTCTCAAAAACTTCTGTAGGTCCAGACACATAGTAGCAGGTATAGTCGTAGGAGGTAAAGGCGTTGATGTATCCACCCTTTGCCTCAACAGCTCCGGATATATCTTCAGGCTTCTTATGCTCTGTTCCTTTAAATATCATGTGCTCGATAAGATGGGTAATTCCTGCTACTTCATCCCACTCGTAGTTGCTCCCTACTTTTACGCAGAGCTTTACCGTGACCACCCTTTCCCTCTGATAGGGGAAGAAGAGAACTTTTAAGCCTGAAGAAAGGGTATGAACTTTAACCTTTTGGGTTAAGTCAAGGGAAGAAAAGCCAAAGTTTGGCTCCATAAGCACCCCCAGGATCAAAAAGAAAAGAATTTGAGCAAGGAAAGCTAAATTTTTCATGTTAATTTAATTTAGAACCCATTGGACAATTTGACAAGGCAATAGTAAAATTTTATTAACAAAGTTGTAGTTTACTCTGTTTGAATTTGATGTCTAGGCGAAGCTTATTTTTTATTAAAAGGGGAATAAAAAAGTCGAGGGTGACTAAATGGACTTAGGTTTAGGTATTTCGAAAAAATGGGACTATTTTGTGGATAAGTTTTTTCTTTTTCTAACCTTTCTGGGGGCTATTCTTGTCCCTCTTTCTCTCATCGGGATATTGATTGTTTTTTTAAAAGAAGCAAGTTTAGCCATTCAAAAGTTTGGTTTTGTTAGTTTTATTTTTTCTTCCGAGTGGGACCCGGTTTTTGAAAAGTTTGGGGGAGCTGTCCCTTTAACTGGCACCATTATCGTAGCTTTTATTGCTCTAATTCTTGGGGTTCCTATTGCCTTGGGTATAGCCATTTTTGTATCTGAGGTTTGTCCGAATTTCTTAAAAGAAGTGATAAGGCTTGCAGTTGACCTTCTTGCAGCTATTCCAAGCATTATTTACGGGTTATGGGGGCTTTTTACTCTTGCACCTATTCATGCACGCTACATCGAACCATTTTTACAAAAGGTTTTTACTCCAATACCTCTTCTTGGGAAGCTTTTTGAAGGAACCCCTTTGGGCATAGACCTCTTTACTGCGGGCATTGTTCTAAGCATTATGGTCATTCCCTTTACCGCTTCCATCGCTATCGAATCTTTTTATCTTGTTCCTCGGGTTTTAAAGGAATCTGCCTATGGTATGGGGGCTACGAAGTGGGAGGTTATAAAGGATGTGATGTTCCCCTATTGTAGGATAGGTATATTCGGTGGAATTGGGTTATCTTTGGGTAGAGCACTTGGAGAGACTATGGCAGTTGCTTTTGTGCTTGGGAACATTAACAATTTTCCAACTTCCCTTTTAACTCCAACTACGACAGTAACGGTAAAGCTTGCAAATGAGTTTACCGAGGCAGATAAAGATATCCATCTCTCAGCCCTTTTCTATCTTGCTTTACTTTTGTATATCATGAGCCTTTTTATCATTGCGAGCTCTAAATATCTCATTATGAGGGTTCGTGGAAAATGAGAGAAAGGGTCTTAAAGATTAGGAAACTAACAAGCACAACCATCCTTACCATTACTGGTTTATGTGCACTATGGGGTATTTTTTGGCTTTTCTTTATAATCTTCGATTTAATTCGCCATGGTATAGCCTCTATCAACCTTTCATTTTTCTTAGAAGTTCCTACGCCACCTGGAGAACCTGGAGGAGGGTTAAAGCATGCTTTTATTGGACATTTACTCATTACACTTGGTGCTATTTCCTTGGGTATCCCTTTAGGGATTCTTGCAGGAACATTTTTAGCAGAATACGGAAGGAATTATCGCTTATCCAACGTAATAAGCTTTCTTGCAGATACTATGGTTAGTGTGCCTGCTATCTTAATAGGGGCATTTGTTTACGCTATTATGGTAAAACCTTTAGGACATTTTAGCGGTTGGGCTGGAAGTGTAGCTTTAGCCATCATCATGTTTCCAGTGGTTATTCGTTCAACCGAGCACATGCTAAAGTTAGTTCCATGGACCATGAGAGAAGCCGCCTTTGCCCTTGGTGCACCCTATTACAAAGTAATTCTGCAAGTGCTTTATCCTGCCATAAAAACAGGGCTATTAACAGGTGCTTTGTTAGCCATAGCACGAGAAATAGGCGAAGCAGCACCTCTACTTTTTACCTCCTTCAACAACAACTTTCTTTCATATAATATGAATGGACCCATGGCTTCCCTTACTGTAACAATCTTTGTGTATGCTATGGGTCCCTATGATTACTGGCACACTCAAGCTTGGGCCGCGGCTTTTGTGATTGCCCTAACAATACTTGTTCTTAATTTCATTGCCAGGATAATATTAAAGGGAGGTAAACATTGAACCTCGAGCTTGAGGTAAAAAACCTATCCTTTTACTATGCAGGATGTTCGGAACCGTCTCTAAAAAACATAAACTTTCCTATTTATAAGAATAAGGTTACAGCGCTTATCGGACCAAGTGGTTGCGGAAAGACAACACTTCTCCGTTGCTTTAACCGTATGCACGACCTTTATCCTGGAAACAGATACGAGGGAGAAATCCTTTTTAGAGGAAGAAATATCCTTGCACCCGATGTAGACTTGATAGAATTGCGAACAAAAATTGGAATGGTCTTTCAGAAGCCTACCCCTTTTCCGATGAGCATCTTCGACAATGTAGCTTATGGATTAAGACTGCGGGGGATAAAAAACAAGAAAGAGCTTGCAGAAAGAGTTGAAAAGGCTCTTCGTGAGGCTGCTCTCTGGGATGAAGTCAAGGATAAGCTTAAAGAGAGCGGTCTATCTCTATCAGGTGGTCAACAGCAGAGGCTTTGCATAGCAAGAGCTATTGCGGTTGAGCCAGAAGTCTTACTTTTTGATGAGCCAACCTCAGCCTTAGACCCCATTTCAACCGCCAAAATCGAAGACCTTATAGTTCAGCTAAAAGAAAAGATAACCATCGTCATAGTTACTCACAACATGCAGCAGGCAGCAAGGATCTCCGATTTTACGGCCTTCATGTATCTTGGGGAGCTCGTTGAGTTTGGACCAACAGAAAAGATATTTACTAATCCGGAAAAGAAGCTCACCGAAGATTACATCACCGGCAGGTTCGGTTAATAAAACCTCTTGATTTAAGTCAAGGTATAAATCCTTTCTTGGGATAATCTTTTAAATCAAAAGCAGGGAAAAAGCCATGAGATGCCCTGGGCAAGATACTCGCTATTGGAAGGAAGATGCCATCTTTGAGGTTGAATGTCCCTATTGTGGGGCGCTTGTTGAGTTCTTTAAGGATGATACCTCAAGGAAATGTCCAAGCTGTAAGCGGGTGCTTGTCAATCCAAGGATGGATTTTGGGTGTGTCCTCTATTGCCAATACGCTGAGCTTTGCCTGGGTGAACTTCCTAAGGAGGTCTTGGGAGAAAGGAGTAACCTCCTTAAAGAGCGCATAGTAGTTGAGGTTGAAAAAAGGCTCCCCAAAGAGCTTTTTAAAGAAATCTCAAGCTTAGTAAGAGAAATGGAAGAAAAGACTAAAGAGGCGGGTAAATCTCCTGGCTTAAACCTACTACTTCTCTATTTTTATTATCTGTCAAAGGATGATTTAAAGGAAGTTGCGGAGAAGGCTCGTCTGCCAGAGCCTGTGCTTGATGAAATAAGGCTAAAGCTTAAGGAGCTTAAAGAAGGACAAACTCCAAGGGAATTATTTGAAGCTTTAACCTTAAAAAAAGGAGGCGTAAACCATGCCGAAGGTTCTAAGGAAGATAATAGAGGTCGATGAAGCGCTTTGCAACGGTTGTGGTAAATGCGTGCTTGCTTGTCAAGAGGGGGCGATAGCCATCATCGACGGCAAGGCGAGGCTTGTTAGCGAAATCCTCTGCGACGGTTTAGGGGTTTGCATTGAAGAATGTCCAACAGGAGCCCTTCGTATTGTAGAGAGGGAAGCTGAGCCCTTTGATGAAAAGGCTGTTGAAGAACATCTCCATCAGGTAAAGAAAAACAAAGAGTCATTCCAACCAACGATGGCTTGCGGTTGCCCATCGACCCAGGTAAGAAATCTTGAAACAGAGGAAAAGCCTGCTTTTAAGCCTCAGGACATCCCCTCTTCCCTTACCCACTGGCCGGTTCAGATAAGGCTTATTCCAACCAATGCCCCTTTCTTGAGGGATGCTCATCTTTTAATCTGTGCCGACTGCGTCCCCGTAGCCTATCCCGAGCTTCATACTAAGCTCCTTCCCGGAAAAAAGGTCATGATAGGTTGTCCAAAGTTTGACCCAGCGGACCTTTACATCGAAAAGTTCGCCGAAATCTTTAGCAAAGTGCCCCTGAGGTCTCTTGAGCTTGCCATAATGGAAGTGCCTTGCTGTCGTGGGCTTCTTTTTATTCTTGACCAAGCACGAAGGCTTGCCGACAAAGATTTTAAATTTAAAGTTCACACCATAGGAGTAAAGGGTGAAATCCTTAGAACGGAGGAGGCTTAATGGAGTGGACTCCTGAGGCCGAAGCCTACCTTAAAAAGGTCCCCTTTTTTGTCAGAAAAAAGGTAAAAAGGGAGGTAGAAAAGTATCTTCAGGAAAGGGGAAAGAAGAGAATTACCCTTGAAGACCTTTTAGAAGCAAAGGAAGCTCTGCTAAGTAAAATGTCTGAAGCGGAAAAGGGCTATGAAGTATCCGGGTGCTTTGGCGTTGATTCCTGTCCAAACGCTTTAACGGCTTCAAGCCATCTTTTATCTTCCTTAGAGAAGATTTTAGAAGAAGAAAAGCTTACCCAATTTTTGACCTCTAAAGTTGGACCAAAGTTGAAGGCTCATCATAAGTTTAGGGTTTGCCTTTCTGAGTGCCCAAACGCCTGCTCACAGGTCCATATCTGCGATTTTGCTCTTCACGGGGTGGTAAAAATCTCCGTCCATCCTAAGGCTTGTAGTTTTTGTGGCTCCTGCGTTGAAGTCTGCGAAGAGAGCGCTATTGAGCTTACCGAGTTTGGTCCAACTATAAATGAAGAGCTTTGCGTTGGCTGTGGTCACTGCCTAAAGGTATGTCCAGAATCTGCCTTATCCGAGGAGTTCCGAGGCTATAAGGTATACTTAGGGGGAAAGCTTGGGCGACATCCCCGTTTGGCAACCTTCCTTGATTATTATAAGGCGGAAGACATACCCGAGCTTTTGAGGAAGGTCCTTTACCTCTACAAAAAACACAACCAAAAGGGAGAAAGGCTTGGAGCCATCATTGAGAGATTATCCTGGGAGAGGTTTGTTAAGGAGCTTAAAGATTTAGTTTAAAACATCAAAGGCGTTTTCAGGACGGCTTGCAGATTCCTTTTCTTGTCTTTGTCTTCTATACTCTTGAAAGTATTGCAAGACTTCACCGTTTAGAACCCTTTTTGCTCCTACAAATCGAGCCCTATAGTAGGGGTCATCAAGGGAGTCGATGGCAAAGCCTTTTCTGTTCGAAGAGATATGGACAAACTTGTTGTCGCCTATGTAGATCCCTACATGTGTAACTGGAGCGCGCTTTGATGTTCTAAAAAAGACAAGGTCTCCCGGAATAAGCTCGTTTTTATCTACCTCCTGCCCTACAAGATACTGATGATAAGAGCTTCTCGGAAGTTTGATCCCAAGCTCGCTATAAACCCTTTGAACAAAGGCAGAACAATCAAGAGCCCCGTTTCCTTCTCCCCCAAAGCGGTATTTGACATTAGCATACTGTTTGCTGATTTCTAAGAATTTATCCCTTAGAGCTTGAACTTCGGCTTTGCTCAGGGTAAACCTTCCAAACTTTTTCGTCAAAGGCTCCTCTTCTGCTTTAAATATGGCTTTAGGCTCCCTCAAACGGGGTTTCTCAAGGTCTTGAGTGGGAATTTTCAATTCCTGCCCAACTAAGATGATGTTATCCTCTAAACCGTTTAAAAGCTTTATCTCTTCCACAGAGACACCATACATTAAGGATATTCTGTATAAAGTTTCCCCCTCCTTTACTCGATGAACAAGATAGGGCTCGTTTGAAGAGCTTTTAAACATATCTGAGGTAAGAGAGAAAGAAAGCCTTATCTCTTCGTTTTTCTCTACCTTGACTAATAACTTTTGTCCAGGCTTAAGTCTTGCGGTCCTTAGATGATTTAGCCTTTTTATTTCCTCTGGTGTAGTATGGTATTTTCGGGCTAAGCTTGCTAAGGTCTCACCTTTTTTAACTACATGATATACCTTCTTTTCAGCCAAACGCTTTTTTGATCTTTCATCATTAGCTTCAGACAGAGGCTTCTTTGCTTCTGCTTCAACTTCCTGTCCTTTAGGGGGTGTTTTAGGTTTTTCTGTTGTTTTGTCTATTTCTTTGGGTTTTTCAGGCTCCTTTGGCTGTTCCATGATTTTAGCCTTAACAGGAACCTTAAGGACCATACCTTCACGAATGGTTAAATCAGTAAGACCGTTTGCCTCAAGGATTTCTCCGACGCTCAAGCCGTATTTTTTTGCAATGCTAAAAAGCGTTTCACCCTTAGATACTTTATGCTCAAGGAATTGTGGCTGATGTCCTTCTGGAGCGGGTGCTTTGGACGGTGATACATCCTTTGTGGATCCTGTTTTTTGCCTTCTTATTACCAAAACTTGCCCAACCTTAAGCGCAGGGCTTGTTAAACCGTTCATAGCCATAAGCTCTTCAGTGCTTAAGCCAAACTGCTTGGCAATGCGAAAAAGATTGTCCCCCTTCTTCACCTGATAGGTTATCTCGCCCTCTGGGCTTGCGAAGTTTAAGGCTGAGTTAGATCGGGTAAAGGATTTAGGAGAAGATTTAGCAGGTTTATTTTTTGAGATTTTGGGCTTTGCCGATTGTTTGACTGTTTTTTTAGCAGTCTTTTTTGATGTCGACTTGTCTGCCTTTGTTGCCGCTAAGGCAGAAGCAGTTTGTTCAAAAAAGAAAAGGGGCAAGAAAAGCAGAATTAATAAAAAAGTATATATAATTTTACAATTATTTTTCATCGGAAGCTTTTAAGCCCTTTTCAGTTCTTAAACCCTTTATAACCTAATTTTGGAAAAAAGTCAAGTTTTGTTTTTTCTTTTGAAAGGTTTTCAACTATTTGAAGCTATTTCAATTATTATCAAATGTTTCTGTTTCTGAGCATAGCGAGAGACCTTCGTATTTCATATTTATAATCTGTTAACATTTTTTGTTTACACTATCTAAAAAAAGCAGGAGGTGGGTGCTATGGGTGGTAGGATTAAACTTTACTCATTGACCTTTGCTTTAGCGTTTCTTTTAGCATCTCTATTTCTCCTTTGTAGTAGTTTGAGAGCAGGGGAGGTGATTAACGGTGCTGGCGCAACCTTCCCCTATCCAATCTATGCCAAGTGGGCTTACGAGTATGAAAAGGCAACTGGGGTCAAAGTCAACTATCAATCCATTGGTTCTGGTGGTGGTATAAGGCAGATAACAGAGAGAACCGTTGATTTTGGAGCCTCAGACATGCCCTTAAAACCAGAAGAGCTTGAAAGTAAAAAGCTTCTTCAGTTTCCAACAGTTATTGGTGGAGTTGTCCTTGCCTATAACATCCCTGAATTGAAGGGTCAGCATCTTGTGCTTGACGGGAAAACTATCTGCTACATCTACCTTGGGAAGATAAAAACCTGGGATGCCCCAGAGATCAAGGCTCTGAACCCAAAGGCAAACCTTCCTTCTAAACCAATAACTCCTGTTTTTAGGTCCGACGGTTCAGGGACAACCGCTATATTCACCCACTATTTAACGCAGGTTTGCAGTGAGTGGGCAAAGGAAGTGGGATATGGCACTTCTGTAAACTTCAAGGTTGGGTTGAGCGGTAAAGGAAACGAGGGTGTTGCTAACTATGTTAAGAGAACGCCCTATTCCATAGGCTATGTGGAGTATGCCTACGCATTACAGAATAAGCTTGATTTTGCTTACATCAAAAACAGGGCTGGCAATGTGGTAAAGCCTGACGATACTACTTTCAAAGAGGCTGCGGCTACAGCAGACCTTGACCCAAAGAAGCATTTTTATGCTTGGTTGACCGATGCCCCTGGTAAAAACGCCTATCCTATCGCTGGAGCAACCTTTATCCTTCTTGCTAAAGATAGACCTGAAGCAAGCAAAAAGGCTGTCAAGTTCTTTGATTGGGCTTTCACCCATGGCGACCAGATGGCTCTCCAGCTTGAATATGTGCCTCTTCCCAAGTCTGTAAAGGATAAAATCAGGGCTTACTGGAAGTCACACGGTATTTACTAAACAGTAGTTCTATTAGGGTCCTTGGGGGCTTTTGCCCCCTTTTTGGTTTTTTGACCTCATGTCCACATTGACCAGTCATTCCCAACAGAGTGAGGTGCCTTTCAGAAGAGACCTTGCTTTGCTTGACATGACAGGGACGGGTGTTCATTCTGAGCTCTATCCATGTCACTGCGAGCGGTAGAGAGGGTTCTCTATTGTAATTTTTGTAGAGATGAGAGCCTGCTCGGTATTTTTTCAATGTGACATTTCAAATTAGGAATTAAATGTGACATTTCAAAATAGTAACGACACATAACAATTTTCCTCTTGACAAAAATTCTTTTTTTGTTATATTATAATTAATAGTAAAGGAACTATTGTTAATGAAATTTATTAACATTTTATTTACGATTGATTAACGATTGTTTCTTTAAATTATACATACAATATTATATAGGAGGTATCTATGGGATTATTGGATGATGAACTAAAGAAGAATGTCCTTTTAGGGCTTGCCGTAGGGTTGGGGACGAGTGTTGTTGCTCCTTATGTAGTTCCGATCATAACAGTTACGGCAAGAGCCTTTTTTAAAGCGACCATCAAGAGTGGTCTGCTTTTGTATGAAAAGGGGAAAGAGATAATAGCGGAAGCCGCGGAACTTGTTGAAGATACGGTTGCTGAGGCTAAAGCTGAGCTTGAAGAGGCAGGAAAGAAATGAGCGAAAAGCCTTTAGCTGAGGTCGTCCATAGCCTTAAAGGAAGGCTTCGGCTTCGCTTTCCTACAGAAAAGAGGAACCAAGATTTTTTTCAAAATCTTTTGGATAGACTTTCAAACATAGAGAGCATAAGGAGCATCAAGGTTAATCCTCTTACGGGTAGTGTTTTAATTCATTATGATGGAGAATTAGCAGAAACGATCCAAAGGCTTGAGGAAAAGTTTGAGATAAACAGGGTCGGAATGAATGGAAAGGAGGAACCTCTTCGTAAGACAATCTTAACGGCAACTTACCGATTGGATGAGAAGATTAAGAAGTTTTTCTCTTATCAGTTAGACTTAAAGACTTTACTAGCCCTCTTTTTTCTTCTTCTGGGTTTGAACGAGATTAGAAAAGGGAAATGGAGTTCACCGCCCTGGTATTTTACGTTGATGTCGGCTATAACTTTGCTTAGACCTTCAAAGTAAAAAATATTATTCAAGGTAAAAAAATATTAAGAAAAAGTTTTTAAAATCATCAAAAACTTTAAAGGGAGGTGAAACCATGGAGGAGATGGAAAAAACACAAGAGGCTCAACCCCATCTCGAAGAAAAAGTTGAGGAAAGACTGGTCAATGTAGTGAAAAAAACCGCTGAGGGCGGGAAAGAGACCGCCTACATAGCCGGCTCGGTAATTAAAGAAGGGATAATCAAAAGTTTAAGGGGCATCCAAGAAGTAGAAAACGAGATAGTTTCCTTAGCCAAAACAACATTCATCACCACCCTTAAGACCTCTTCGGAGGTAGCAAACGAGAGCCTTAAGGTTACGGAACAGGTGGTAAAGAGCGCAGTTCAGGCGGCTGAGGAAGTTGGAACTGGGTTAGTTATCAGCGTTAAGAATGTAGCTAAAGGGGTTATTTTTGCTGCCGGTGAGTTGGGGACTGACTTGACAAGCGTTGCCAAACAGGTTGTTTCCACTGCAGTAAAAAGTGCAGCCGAAGTGGGTGCTGATGTAGGATTAGTAGCAAGGCGCGCAGCAGAAGGAATTCTTGAAGCTACAAAAGAGATAGGGGGTAATGTGGAAGAGGTTGCCAATGCTGTCGTAGGTGGTGCTATACAAACTTCAGAAAACATCGGCAAAACAGCGGTCAGAGCTGTCAAGGAGCTACTCCTTGGCGTAGTAGGGGGCGTAAAAGAGGTAGTATCTGCAGCCCTTCCAACCGTGAAAAAGGAGGACAAGAAAGAAGAATAAGTCTTTATGGTCTCTGTCGTTCATCGGCTTAAGGAGCGGGTTAGGCTAAAGGGTAAGCCTCTATACCGTAACAAACCTCTGTGCTTATACCTCGAAGAAAACCTTTCTGTTCTACCTTCTATCAAAAGCGTTTCTGCCAATCCTTTAACCGGAAGCCTCTTAGTCTATTTCGACGAAACTTTATCCGTTGAAGAGCTTACCTCTAAGGTTGAGTCTTTAATCCTAAACTTCAAACCCATTGAAAATAGTTCTAAGGATTGTCCTAAGAAAGCGAGCTTAAAAAAGCAAACAAACCTTTGCTTATCGCCTTCTTTGAAACTCCAAAATAAGCCTTGGCATTTGATGTCTACATCTCAGGTTTTAGAATATTTTCAGGTTGACCCAAGGGCAGGGCTTGATGAAAGGTCAGCCTCAGCAAGGCTAAACGAGTATGGCCCCAATCAGATACCGGATGTTGAGCCAAGGTCTCGCTGGGAGGTCTTTCTATCTCAATTTAAGTCTCTGCCCATCATCTTGCTTTCCTTGTCATCTCTTTTTTCAATAGCTACTGGCGGGTTTGTTGACGGAATAGCGATATTGGGAGCCGTGTTCATCAATTCCGTCATAGGTTACATGACGGAGTATCAATCGGAAAGGTTAATATTTTCTCTCAAAAGTTTGGTAAAACCCATGGCAAGGGTTTTAAGGGAAGGAAAAGAGAAGATAATACCTGCAGAGGAGGTTGTTCCTGGTGATATCCTAATTTTAAAGCCTGGACAGTATGTTCCTGCAGATGCAAGGGTTGTGGAATCCCATCATCTAACCGTAGATGAGTCCCCCTTAACTGGCGAAAGCCTTCCAGTGGTTAAGACCTCTGATGTTTTAAGCGCGGAGCCCGGAATCGAGGTCCCTCTTGCCGATAGGGTTAACATGGTGTATGCAGGGACTTTTGTAACTTCAGGCTATGGTCTTGCAGTAGTTGTGGCAACGGGTGTTCATACTGAGCTCGGCAAAATTCAGTTATCTTTGAGGGGGGGAGATACAGAAAAAGCTCCCTTTGAAGTTCAGCTTGAAGAGATAAGTCGGAAGTTCATTATTATAAGCGGAGGCTTTTGCGGATTAGTCTTTGCTTTGGGGCTGTTGAGAGGTTATGGGTTCTTCAGAGTGATGAAGCTTGCTGTTTCTCTTGCGGTTGCTGCGATACCCGAAGGGTTGCCGACCGTAGCCACAACCACCTTAGCCCTCGGTGTAAAAAGGATGAAAAGCCGAGGGATTTTGGTTCGGAAGCTCAGCGCTGTTGATACCTTAGGGAAGGTTCAGGTCATCTGCCTTGATAAGACAGGAACCCTTACGATGAATAAAATGTCTGTAGAGAGGGTCTACTGTGGCAGTAAAATGCTCTATCCAGATGGCCTTAAATCAGAAGAAAAGCCCGAGTTGAAAGAGTTGTTAAAGGTCCTTGTGTTGTGTAATGAGGCGATAGTAGAGTATAAAAATGGGAAGCCAGCATTTACAGGCAGCCCAACAGAGGTTGCTCTGTTAGAGCTTGCTCATAAAGCCGGCATTGATATTGAAAAACTGCGAACAGAATATCCTCTTCTTATTGTGAAACACCGGACAGACAGAAGCCTTTACATGGCAACCGTTCATACCGTGCCCTCTGAATCAAATAAAAAGTACATCGCCGTAAAAGGCAGTCCTTTAGAGGTTTTGAACCTCTGCAGTCATCAGATGATTGATGGCTGGATTTTGGAACTCTCTGAGGAGGATAAGGAGGCTTTAGTTGATGTGAACGAAGAGTTAGCTTATCAAGGGTTGAGGGTGCTTGGGGTTGCCTTCGCGGAATCTGTGAACAACGACTGTTTTGAATTGGAAAACAACCTTTATGAAGGAAAGAAATGTAATTTCGTGTGGCTTGGGCTCGTTGCTTTAGTTGACCCGATTAGACCCGGGGCTAAAGAGTTCATAAGAAGGCTTCATGAAGCTGGCATAGAGACAGTTATGATCACAGGAGACCAGGCTCAAACAGGGTATGCTGTGGCTAAGGAGCTTAATCTTTCAAACGGAGAACCGATTGAGGTCTTTGATTCTTCAAAGCTTGACCTTGCTGACCCAGAAGTATTATCTGGGCTTAGCAGAAGGGTTCATTGCTTTACGCGAGTAAGCCCAGCTCAGAAGCTTTACATTGTTAAGGCTTTAAAAAGGGCGGGAAAGACTGTTGCTATGATAGGGGATGGGATAAATGATGGACCTTCTTTGAAGGCTGCAGATGTAGGGATATCTTTGGGTATTGCGGGGACAGATGTCGCAAGGAGCGTTGCTGATGTCATTATAGAGGATGACAATTTAGAGAGGCTTTTAGAGGCAATTGAGTTAAGTAGAAATAGCTCTTACAACATAAATAGAGTAGTTCATTACTTGCTATCGACTAATCTTAGCGAGATGATCATTACACCCTTAGCCTTGGGGTTAGGGTCCGGTGAGCCCTTTAGTCCTATACAGCTCCTATGGATAAACTTGGTTACCGATACTGCACCTGGGCTTGCCTTAGCATTGGAGCCACCTGAAGACGACCTGATGAAAAAGCCACCAAAGGACCCAAAAGAACCGATAATTAGCAATGAAGAACTAAGAGACATATTCCTTGAGTCTCTTATCCTAAGCGGAAGCGGTGCTTCAGCTTATCTTTATGGGCTTTTGCGGTATGGGCAGAACAACCGGGCAACCGGATTAGCATTTACTTCTTTAACTTTAGCTCAGGTTTTACATACTTTGACCTGTCGTTCTAAGAGCTCTGGTCCGAATCCTTATCTTTTCTTGACGGTAGTTGGAAGTTTAATGCTCCAAGGATTGGCTTTAACTTTTCCTCCTCTAAGGTCATTGCTTGGATTAAAAGGTATAACCGTAGGAGATGCGGTGTTAGCTTTAGGGGGAGCGGTTTCATCTTTTATGTTAAACCAATTTTTAAAGAAAAGCAAAACCAAAGATAAGGGTGAGAACCATGAAGAACGCAGACTTCATCTTCAGCTCGGAGTCGGTGACTGAAGGACACCCGGATAAACTTTGCGATATCATAAGCGATGCCATAGTAGATAGAGTCCTGCAGAAGGACCCGCTTGCACAGATAAGGGCAGAATGTGCGGTGTTCACGAATGTTCTATTTTTAGCCGTAAAGTTTAGCACTATTGCTCCTGTTGATTTTTCCTATATTGCCAGACAAATCATTAAAGAGGTAGGCTATACTGAGGGGGATTTTAACGCTAAGACTTGTAGCATTGTGACAAGCTATCAAGAGGTTCCTGTTGAAGGGTCAACGCGTATAGATGAATCAACGCTTGAAGGTGATGAGCTAAACAGGGTTGTAGCCCATGACCAGGCAACTGTTTTTGGATTTGCCTGCGACCATAATTCAGCATACATGCCCCATTCTATATGGTTAGCCCACAAGCTCGCGCGGAGGCTCACTTCCGTTTATCTTCAAGGGCTTCTGCCCTATCTTCAGCCGGATGGTAAAACTCAAGTCAGCGTAGAGTTTAAGAAAGGTGTTCCCGCAAGGGTTCATTCCATAACCATATTAGCAAGCCAAGGGTTGCCCCCTCACAAGGGTGGTCCAAGCCCTAAGAAACTTTACGACGACCTCATGGAGTATGTGATAATTCCCGCTTTTCAGGATGAGGAGATGAAGCCAGATCAGTTTACGAAGATTTTTGTCAATCCTGAAGGTCCGATAGTCCCTGGTGGTCCAAGCATTCATTCGGGTTTAACAGGGCGTAAAGTGACGGTTGATACCTATGGTGGCTTTGCCAGGCATATGGATTCTGCTCTAAGCGGAAAGGATCCCTCAAGGGTTGACCGAATTGGAGCATACTTTGCACGGTATGTAGCCAAAAACATCGTGGCAAGTGGAATTGCTCGAGCCTGCGAAGTTCAACTTAGCTATAGCATTGGTTCACCGGAACCTGTAAGCATAAACATAGAAACCTTTGGAACTTCAAAGATTAGCGAAAGGAAACTGCTTAGCTTAGTCAGGGAGGTGTTTGATTTTAGGGTAGGTGCCATAATTAAGAATTTTAAGCTGAGAGAACTTCCTTCAAGAGTGAAAGGGGGATTTTACCGGAAGCTTGCTGCCTTTGGACAGGTTGGCAGGATGGACATGAGCCTACCATGGGAAAGGACAGACAGAGCAGAGGACCTAAAATCCGTCCTGTCTTAAATCAACTTAAACATTAAATCAACTTAAACAGGAAAACTAAGGAGCTTCCCCCAAGGAGGGGTTCGGCTAAACTATCGGCAAGCATCTTGCCTATCCTTTTGCCAAAGTTTAAAGAGGTATGAATGAGGTAATCTTCATGAGAAAGTAGGTTCTTTTGGTTAAGAAAACCCACTCTTTCTAAATGTTCAAGTATGGTGGTTGCAGAAAGGGCTTTTTGGTCATACCAGATGATGATGCTACCTGTGTTTGGGTTGTACTCAATGTCCTTTATTCCGTCAAATATGTTTAATTCAGACCTCAGTTTTTCCTTTAAGTTTGCTCTTTTTTTAAACTCTTCGCCTTTAATCTTTAGCCTACCTGGCACCGCGTGGAGGTAAAACATGCCCTCACCCTCCTTATGTAATTTCTTACCCAAACCGTTTCACAAATACTATAGATGGAGATTGTAAATGTTTTATTACAAGAAAGCCTGAGAGAGGGGCTCATTAATTTCAAAATTTGTTAATAATTAAGGGAAATAATAACGAGTCAAACGAAGTGGCTTTTCCACTCCCCCAATTAGATTAGTGCTCCACAGGGATGGGTCCTGTGGAACAAGGCTTAAAGCTTAAAAGTAGATAATGGTTGAGTATAAGATAGTTCATCAACTTCCTGGCAGGATAAAGATCCATCTTCCTCTCATAAAAGGGTTATCTGTAGAAAAGCTAAAGCTTTTGGCTGAGAGACTTTTTGCTGATTTTGAGCTGCCAGATGGGATAAAAAAGGTTAGACCGAACCCCATCACAGGAAATGTCGTCATTGAGTACGACCCAAATAAAATAGATATTTTCGTCTTCTTAGAAGAACTCCGCTTAAGGTTTAAAGATTTAGACATCAATTCATTTCTAAAGAATTAAGTTTTAACGAACTGTTAAACATTCCTTCATAAAGCTTTAACAAGCTATTCTTAATATAGTCCATAGAATGAGATTAGCGATAGTAGAGCTTCACGATGTCTCTCCTTACTACGAGAAAGAAACCTACTCTGCTATCGAATTTTTAAAGAAATTAGGCATCGATAAGTTTTCCCTTCTTCTTATCCCTAACTTTAGCGGTAATTATCCAATAACTAAGTTCAAACCCTTTCTTACTTATTTAATAGACCAAGGACAGGAAATAGTTCTTCATGGTTTGACCCATAGAGGAAGGGTGTCTTTAACTAAACTTCTTTATACTAACAATGAGGGTGAGTTTTACGCCATAAATAGAGACGAGACGGCAAAAAGATTAGAAGAGGCTATACATCATTTAGGCAAGCTGAGTAGAAATGTTAGCTTTTTTGTTCCGCCAGCCTGGATAGGAAACCCCTGGCTTGAGGAGGTTTTATCTGCCTTTGGTTTTAAGGGTGTTGCCTACAGATGGGCGATAAAGGTTCTCTCTAACGGAGTCAAGATTGAGTCCCCTGCCCTAACTTTTTCCAACCGTTTTTTGCTTTCCTATCTTAGTCTAAAAGCATTACCCATCATGAGCAAGCTCACAGAAAAGACGCATCTCGTAAGGTTTGCTTTACACACAAAGGACTTTCGAGACGCAAAGAAGGTTAAGATGTGGGAAAAGGTCTTAACCTCAGCTAAAAAACATCGGAGGTTGATAAGCTATGAGGAACTACTTAGCGAAGGCGGACCTACATTTGCATTCCAAGGCGTCAAACAAGCCTGGGGGATGGTTTACTAAACTCATCGGATGTCCAGAAAGCTTTACGGAACCAAAGGATATCTACAAGAAGCTCAAAGAACGGGGGATGGACTATATAACCATAACTGATCACGACACGATCAGTGGGGTTCTTGAAATAGCCCACTATCCTGAGGTGTTTATAAGCGCAGAGTATACGGTTTTTGTTCCTGAAGAAAAAACATCTATCCATGTTTTGGTTTACGGAATAGATGAGCATATACATGAGGACTTGATGAAGCTAAGGGATAATGTTTATGACTTTGTGTGCTACCTTAAAAGGAAGGGCATAGCCCATTCTCTTGCCCATCCACTCTATTCAGTAAATGGTGGAAGAGTCAGCTTAAGTTTAGTGGAAAGGTTTGTTCTGCTTTTTGATAACTGGGAAGGGATAAACGGCTCAAGGGGTGAGAGGCTTGTTGAACTTGAGGCAAAAATTGCCAAAGCTTTTTCAGGCTGGGAGAAAATCGCTCAGCTTGAAGAAAAGTATAAGATGTGCGCCTTGAGAGAAAGACCAGAGATAGCTTGGACTGCAGGCTCAGACGACCATAGTGGACTTTACGTGGGAAAAACCTGGACTAAGGCTAATGCCAAATCCAAAGAAGAATTTTTAAAGGCAATTAAAGAGGGAAGAACCCAGGTGGGAACGGATAAACTTGGTTACGAGCGTCTTTTGAACACCGTAGGGGTATGCGGTTGTAAATTCTTGGTTACCAAAAATAAAATTCCCTCTCAGATAGAAACCCTTTGCCAATGTATGTTCAAGGAGAACAATTCTCTCATTGGCGATTTTTACCTTAAGAGCCTGTTTGGTCTTAATTGTAATGGAGACACCTTGTTTAAAGAGGTTTTAAACAGGCTTCCTTCAATAACTCTTCAGAAACTGAGAAATTCTTTTACGCCTGATGCCCTTGGGTTAGCCCTAATCGGTCTTGTTGCTCATTTTATCCCCATTGTCATTCTTTCTGCGCAAGGGAGGGACGAGGTTCAAGCTAAGATGATAGCTAAGTCTCTTGGCATAAACTCTGACCGAGAGTTCCGTCTTGCCTACATTACCGACACCTACTTTGACATAAACGGCGTTGCCAGAAGTTCTCAGACGGTTAGAAAAATTGCTGAAAGGTTCAACTTGCCGGTAGATGTAATAGTGGTTGGACCTCGTTTGGTCGCCATAAACGGTGAAGAAAAAAAATTGAAAGTGCTTCACCCTATCCTTGAGTTTTCAACGCCCTACTATCAAGAGTTTAAGCTGAGAATCCCCTCGGTGATATCCCTAGCGGAGCTCCTAAAGGACTATACAGCTGTGCATGTAGCAACACCTGGTCCCTTCGGTCTCTTAGCCTTTCTTGTAGCAAAGCTTTTTTATTTGCCTGTTACAACAGCCTTTCATACTGATATTCCATCCTACGCCTATCTTTACACGGGAAGCGAGGACCTAAAGGAATTTTTGTATAAAGCTCTCTCCATTTATTATAATCTTTCAGAGGCTGTGTATGTCCCCTCTCAAGCTTATGCCCGAACCTTAATAGAAAAGGGTGTAAAACCAGAAAAGATAAGGATATTTAAACGGGGTGTCGATACAAAGCTATTTAACCCAAATAAAAGAGAAAGAAATTATTTTCAGAGGACCTTTGGGTTTACTCCAAGGGGTAGGGTAGTCCTTTATGTAGGAAGGGTATCCAAGGAGAAAAATCTTGATGTTTTTGTTGAGGTTGCAAAGCATTTTCCAGAAGAAACTTTCATCATCGTGGGAGACGGACCCTACAGGGCTGAGCTCGAAAGAAATAGTCCAGAAAATGTGGTTTTTTTGGGCTATCTAAGTGGGGAGACTTTAGCCAAGGTTTATGCTAACTCAGACATATTTTTCTTTCCTTCAGAAACTGAAACCTATGGTTTTGTGGTCCTTGAAGCAATGGCAAGCGGGCTACCAGTTCTTGCAAGCAAGAAAGGAGGACCAAGCGAGCATATAAAGGATGGGGTGAACGGATTCTTAGCCGAAGATTTAAAAGAATATATAGGCAAGCTTTCTGCCCTTCTTCTTGACGAAGAACTAAGAAAGACCTTTGCTAAAAATTCTCTCTCCTATGTTCTGTCCTTAGACCTTGAGAAGACTTATCTTGAATACCTAAACATGCTCATGGGAGGACAAAAATCGGAAATTATTACATCTTTTTTCAGGTTTAAACGGGACGATGCAGGATATGAAGCTTTTATTATTCCGAGCAAAGGGAGGGAACTCTTGAGCTTTAACGAGATGTTGCAGGATGTGAAGTAATAAGGTTTAAGGGAGAAGAGGAATGAAGTTGATGGACATTACCGCCTACTACCATAACTGTAGCGGAGGTATAAAAACCTATATACAGAACAAGATTAAGTGGTTAGAAGATAAGCTAATTGAGCATGTCGTAGTTATTCCAGGGAAAGAAAGGAGAACCTACGCCGTTGGTAGGAGTAAATTTTATGAGCTTTCCTCCTTTAGGCTTATTGGCGGGTATAGATACTTTAGGTCTATCAAGGAGATAAACGAGGTAATTGAAAAAGAAAAACCAGACATCGTCGAGCTTGGTGGAACCTACATCATAGCTCCCTTCCTTAAGAGGGGTGGATATCTCCTTTCAATTTTTTATCATGCTGACGCCAAACGCGAGATAGGTTTTCTTCCCCTTCCAGCTACCTTTAAAAGAGAGTTTTTTATGTTTGTAGTAGAAAATTGTTTAAGAAAGGCTGATGTGGTTTTAGCTCCCTCTCAGAGATGTGTAAAGGAATTAAAGGAATGTGGTCTTGAGAGGGTGGTTTATACTCCCCTTGGCATTGATGTAAGCTTGTTTAGTCCCGATAAGCATTCTTCTTTAGTCAAAAGAAAATACGGTATACCAGAGGGGAAGTGTACTTTGATATATGTAGGTAGACTTAGCCCTGAGAAAGGGATTAAAGATTTGCTTAAGAGCTTATCTTACCTTAACCCTGAAAGGTTTCATCTTTTGGTGGTAGGAAGTGGACCGCTCCAGAGGTTGATAAAGTCTGCAACAAAGAAGCATAAGAACATTTCTTATATTCCTTATCTTTCTCATGAGGAGTTAGCTGCTTTATACGCAAGCTCAGACATCTTTGTTAGCGCGAGCAAGTTTGAAACCTTTGGTTTTTCTTTTCTTGAGGCTCAGGCTTCTGGTCTTCCTGTTTGTGCTTACGACCTTGACTTAGAAACTCAACTTCTCAAGGACGCGTTAACAAAAGAGCATACTCCTCAAGCCTTAGCAGAAAGGGTTCTGAACGTCAGCTATCTTCTTGACTATGAACTAAGACAGACTTTAAGCAAGCTGGTGAGAAAGACTTTTACTTTTGATCAATGCTTTAACAGGATATTTCAAGTTTATGAAGAAATTTTAGGTCTTAGGAATGTATATGTTTCCAGCCTAAGGAGGTCCTACAGCATTTATGTCGGTTGACCCTCTAAATCATCTAGTTCGATTTTAGCGATAAAGCCAGTTTTTGGCGAGGGGGCATTAGCAAGTTTTATCCTACCTCCATGGGCTTTAGCGATGGTCTCAACAAGGAATAGCCCAAGACCAAGCCCTTTGCCAAGGTATCTTGCTCGGTAAAAAGGTCGGGTAAGGAAGGGAAGCTCCTCTTCAGGGACCCCAGGACCCTCGTCTTCCACTCGGAAGTATATCTTATCCTCAATTTTCCGTGCTGAAACCCAAACCTTTTTTCCCTCGGGAGTAAACTTTATGGCATTCTCTACGAGGTTAAAGAGGGCTTGCAAAAATAGCTCCGGGTCAACATTTACTATAAAATCCTCCGTCAAATCAAAGATGAGCTTTATGTCTTTTTCTTCAGCAAGTTCCTCTGTCAAAGTTCTAAGGTCTGCCAAAAGCTCAGAGGCTTTAACTTTTCGTCTTTCAACCTTTAGCTCCTTAACAAGAACTGAGCTCATCTGAAAGAGCCTCTTTACAAGGTTTGAAAGGTTAATAATTCTCTCCACTATCTCAGAGAGCCCTTCGGCAACTCTTTCTTGCGAAGCCCCTTTCTTGACCTCCTCTAAAAGCGCTTCAGCCTTAGTTTGGGCGATGGCAATCGGGGTTTTAAGCTCATGGGAGAGGTAGGATATGGCGAAGCGATACTCCTCTTTGAGGGTTTGAAGGTCGGTCTTATCGATAACATAAACGATTAGAAGATTCTTACCCTCTACATAGTATTCAAAATAACCCAGCCTGTGTTTGTCCGACCTTGAGGAGAAGCCATGATGATGGGGTTTAAGCTTTATGCCAGGTAGTAAAGTTGTGATGAACTTATCCTTGCCGTAGCCAAAAACATAGTAAGCCTTGCGGTTTTGTTCTAAAACTTTCCCTTTCTCATCGCAGAGGAATATAGGAATGGGTGCCTCAAAAAAGATACGCAGGTCAACCCCTTCAGGGGGAACTATCTTTTGGGTAGAGAGCCTTTGCTTTATCCTTTCAAGGAGCCTCTTTAAAGCTATGATCATGAAGGCTCAACTTTAAAGCGATAGCCGTAGCCTCGGACGGTTTCCAAACAATCCTTAAAAGGTCCGAGCTTTTTTCTGATTTTAGCGATAAAGGCATCAACGGTGCGGTCAAAGACTACTCCTTCATCTCCCCAAACGGCAGCTAAAAGCTCATCCCTTGAGAGGGCAGTCCCCTCATTCTCCACAAGGGCAAGAAGTATCTTAAACTCCATTGGAGAGAAAGAAATGGGTTCTCCGTCAAGCAAAGCCTCCTTTTTTAGCTTATCGATGACCAGTTGATGAGACCCCAGTTTGTATGTCATTATTGAAGCTTCCCTGGGTTTGTCTTCGCCCTTAGCCCGGGCTAAAAGTTTCTTAATCCTGAGAGAGAGCTCTACTAAACTAAAAGGCTTCTCAAGGTAGTCATCAGCTCCAAGCTCAAGCCCCTTGATCCGGTTCATATCCCCTGACCGCGCGCTCAAGATGATGATGGGAGTGTGCTTTAGGCTTTCAGTTTGCCTAAAAAACTTAAGAAGCTCAAGACCATCTCCATCCGGCAAATAAAGGTCAAGAAGGACTAAATCCCAGCCCTTTTTTACCTGAAAAAGAAGAAGAGCCTGAGAAAAGCTGTAGGCTTGGTCAACCTCATACCCAAGCTCCTTAAGATGGGAAGAAACAAGCTGAGATAGGTCCCTTTCATCCTCGACATAGAGTATCCTTACTGCACCCATACTTCTTAACCCTTTTTAAAGATTATCTCAAGCTTTAAATGCTTTCCATTTCTTTTAGCCATAAAATTTACATTCAATGCCCGGAGGTATTCAAAAAGTAGAGCCCCCTCAAAGTCCCTCTCGGGTAGTATATTTATTAACTCTTTTCCTAAAAATTCGCAAAATACATTGCTGTTTAAGACACGAACAACTAAACTCCCTTGAGAACATCTAACCCAGAAGAACTCTTCAAGCAAAAAGAGAAGGAGCAGAAGCTCCCCCTTAGTCAAAGCACTATCAAGGGCTGTGAGCTCAAGCGCTATTTGTTTTAAGCTTAGCCTTTCTTTTATCAGGTTTATGGTTAAGCTTGGGTCTATACCTTCAAAAACTAAATTAAGGGAAGAGCCTTTGTCTTCCTCTTTTAAGGCTAAGAAGGTTTCTAAAAGGAGACGATACCTTCGTAAGGCGAGCTCAGCCTTTGCTAATTTTGGTTTAATATCTTGCTGGTCTGATGTGAGAAGAGTTTCTACAAAGGCTAAAGGTGTGATGAGTTTGTGAAGGATCACCTCAAAGGGTATTTGTTCAAGGGTAGGAAGGGCAAAGTTTTCAGCGAGGTTCAAAGCGGTAGCCCTCTCCCCAGATGGTTTTTATGTATCTTGGCTTTCTTGCCGAGTCTCCAATCTTCTGTCTTAACCTTCGAATTAAAACATCAATGGAACGAGACTTCTTTTCTTCTCCGGTTAAAAGTTTGATAAGGTCTGCTTTTGGGATTATCTCACCAGGTTTTTTAAGGAAAAGCTCCATTATTCTAAACTCATAGGGTGTTAGCTTTAGCCTTCTTCCTTGAAAGTAAATCTCTTTTCCTTTGGTATCAAGGACAAAATCCCCGACTAATAAAAACCTCTGAGGAGATAAGTGGGTTTTGGCACCAAGAAGCTTTTCTGCACGGAGCACAAGCTCCCTTGGGTTGAAGGGCTTTGGTAGGTAGTCGTCGGCTCCAAGGGAAAGCCCAAGCACTCGGTCAGCCTCTTCCTTCCGAACGGATATCATGATAATAGGAAGCCGTGGGTCAGCCTCTTTTAGCTCCTTCACAAGGGTGATCCCGTCACCGTCAGGGAGTAGCCGGTCTATGATGTATAGGTCATACTTTTTATCCGAGAGAAGCTTTTTTGCTTGAGATAAAGAATGACAAACCTCAACTTCAAAGCCAAGGGTAGAAAACTCCCGAGAGATAAGGTCAGCGTAGTCAAAATCGTCTTCAAGGATGAATACCTTACCAGGCAAAGATTTTTCCGGTATGCGCATTTGTTTCTAACACTAGAATGTTAACGGATAGTTGTTAATACATTGTGAAAACGAGCAACCAAATATAAAGGTTCTGTTAAAAAAATGTTTGCTACTTACCCTTAAATTTAATTTAAGCAAGGGGAGGTGCACGCCGTGCACTCAAGCAAAATTTGCGTGTTTGATAGAGATTTAGCCGAAATTTACAAAGAGATAGCACGGTGCTCAGGGATATTGATCACAGCAAACCAAATGTGCGAGGTCTTTTCCTATCTTTTTGAAGTTAGAGATTCGCTCTTAAGAGAGCATTCTGAAAAGGTTGCCGTGGTAGCCTATATGTTGAGCTTAGAGCTTGGGATACCAGCAAAGGTAGCAGACTTAATCCAAATTGCGGGTTATCTTCACGACATCGGGAAGCTATTCATCCCGGATGATATCCTGAAGAAGCAAGGTCAGTTAACCAAGGAAGAGTTAGAGATAGTGAAGAGGCATCCTGTTATCGGAGCAAACTGTTTGAAGCATGTGAGGCTCTTCCAAGGTAGAGGAGGGATAGCGGAGATGGTGCTTCATCATCATGAGAGATGGGATGGAAGTGGGTATCCTAACGGGCTTAAAAGGGAAGAGATCCCGCTTGGAGCAAGGATCCTTGCCGTTGCAGATGCTTTAGTAGCCTTAACGGATGGTGACCCTTATCAAAGGCAAGAAGCTATTGGGTATGAGCGAGCCATTGAAGAGATAAAGAAGGGGTCAGCAAGCCAGTTTGACCCATTGGTCGTGACCGTTCTTTTAACCATGGAACATAAAATCAGAGCCTGGTTTGGGTTGTGTTAGTTGAAGTGTTAATTTAAATTTTTGCAGGTTCAATTTGAGGGATGCCATGAACAGAAGGGACTTTTTAAAGGTCACTGCCGCGGGGCTTGCTTATGCAACGGTGATGACAAACGACCTTTTTGGTCAAGTCATTCGGGAATTTGAAAAAATCTCCCGAGCAAAGGGCGTAATCTTTGTGGTAGGAGACGGCTGGCCCCTTGGTGTAATGAAGATGTATGATGAGTTTTTGAAGAGAAAGTTCCGCGAAAGAAGCATCCTTTTTGAGCTTATGGAAAAACACGGAGCTTCTGTGTATCTCCAAAATACAAGTTCCCTCTCGAGCGTGGTTACGGACTCTGCACCAGCGGGAGTTGCTTGGGCAACTGGCTCAAAAACAGTAAATCGCATGCTTGCTAGCCTTCCTGATGGGAGACCTTTAAAAACTATCCTTGAATTAGCCAAAGAAAAGGGCATGTCAATCGGCTGTGTAACCACAACAAGGATCACCCACGCAACGCCAGCTGCCTGGTATAGCCATAACATGAACAGAGATGATGAGGATAATATAGCCGTTGATATCTTGAGGCTTGGGCTTGATGTTGCCATGGGTGGCGGACAGAAACACTTTGACCCAGCAATGAGAAAGGACGGGCGAAACCTTTACCAGGAGTTTATCAACGCAGGGTATGATGTGGTCAAAACAAGGGATGAGCTAAGAAGGCTTGCCGTTTCAGATAAGCCTATCCTTGGTGTTTTCAACAAATCACACCTAAGCTACTTTGTTGATAGGCTTAACGATAGCAGCTTAGGCAATGTTCAGCCAACCTTAGCCGAGATGACGATGGTAGCTCTTATGAAGCTTGCAAGGAACCCGAGAGGGTTTGTGCTTCAGGTTGAGGCTGGAAGGATTGACCATGCCTGCCATGCAAACGATGCTTACAGTGCCATGATGGACTGCTGGGAGATGGACCAAGCATTAGGAGTCATTTTTGATTTTATGAGGAGAAACCCCGATGTCCTTTTAATCATTACTTCAGACCATGGAAACTCAGGGTTTGGCATTAACGGAACCGGACCTGAGTATAACGACGCTACAGAGGCTCTTCTGAAATACGAAAACACCGCTTCTTTTGAATACATGATATCCAAAATGAAAGGAAAGAGCGCCAAAGAAATAAAGGACATCTTTGAATATTACACTAAGCAACCCATTACAGATGATGAGGCTCAAGCTATATACAACGGTCTTAACGCTCCAAGGGAATACTTCGAGAACGATTTTTGGTATGAGCCTGAGGCAACGATGGGCTTTATCTTGAGGAAGAGCAAATATCGTGCGAATGTCAAGACCGAAAAGGTCGAGAAGCCTGCCCTTTTGAGAAGAGGAAATGTGGGCTTTACGAGCACAAACCACACAGCTGAAGACCAACTCGTTGTAATGTATGGCGGAAGGGGTCGTCATTTTAGGTTAACGGGGATGCAAAGCAGGCTTGATAACACTGACCTTTACTATGTTATGACAAGGTATCTTGGTATTAAGTATGAAAACCCAAAGATGACCGAAGATGAGGCAAGAAGATACATTACCGCCTTAACACCTGCAGAATGGAGAAGACATTTGGAGCTACACATTGCTTAGCAGAAGGTGAAGTATGGATTGTATTTGTTATCTAAACAATAAGCTTGAGCAGATAGCAGAAAAAACACCAAGTTTGCCTCATAGCATGCTGGTTAAAGATGCCTTTTTGTTCTTAATGCAAAATGATCGGGTTAGTCTACTACCAATAGTTGACGAACAGGATAGAGTTTTAGGACAAATTCACCGGAAGAGGTTCATTGAAGGCGTCATACTCAGTAGATACGGCTATGGCATACATCTTCATGGTCATAAAAGGCTTATCGAGGTGATGGAGAAGCCCGAGGTTCTGTTCCCGGTTCATCTTACTTTGGAAGAAGCTGCTCTAAAAATTCAAGAGAAGTCTGAGGAACAGTTCTATGACGACATTATCGTCGTAAAGGATCATGATAAATACTTTGGCACCGTTTCTGTAAGAAAGCTTTTAGAGGCTTTAACGCTTAGGTCCCTTATGCTTGCTCGAGATGAGAACCCGTTGACCTGTCTTCCCGGTAACTGGGCAATAAAAAGATACATCGATGAGAAAATTTCAAAGAATGAAAAGTTCGATGTCATCTACATCGATTTAAACAATTTTAAGCCTTTTAACGACTGCTATGGCTTTGCTAAAGGTGATGAGGTAATAGTTTCTTTAGGAGAAATACTAAAAAGAATACAAAGAAAATACGATTGTTTTGTTGGGCATATAGGTGGGGATGATTTTGTCATAGTTTGTAAACCAGAATTATCATACAAAATAGCAAGTGAAATCGTAGAAGAATTTGAAAAGCTCCTTCCTTACTTTCACGGAGAGGAGTATCAAAAGGGGTTCTACATCTCCTACAATAGAAAGGGGGAGGTTCAAACCTTCCCGCTTCTTTCTTTATCTTTAGCCATAACTGGAACTAGCACCCGCAGAATAGAATCCTATGCTCATTTAGCGTCGATCGCATCGGAAGTTAAATCGATGGCCAAACAAGTAGCTAAAACTACAGGAAAATCAGCTATATTTAAAGATAGAAGGATGGATGCAAGCAGTGTGTTAAAAAGTTACTATGGGGGTGAATATAGTTGCGAAGAAGATTCTTTAAAATCAACGGAAATAAACTGGAAATAGACATTTATTTTCAACCGATAGTAAATTTAGCCTCAAAGAAGGTCTTTGGATTTGAAGCCTTGGCAAGGGGCTTTGATATTAAAAACAATTCGCTTATACCCCCGAATGTTCTATTTAGTAGTGCTAAGAAAGCCGGTATTTTGGTAGAATTAGATAGATACTGCAAGGAACTTGCTATTAAGAAATTCGCTGATTACGGTTTACAAAAAGATTACCTTCTTTTCATAAACATAGAGCCTGAGGTGATAGACCAAGGCAAGGCAGGCACAAACTGGATTAAAAAGAAAGCTCATTATTATGGGGTTGACCCGGGCAATCTGGTTGCGGAGATAAAAGAAGGGAAGGTCAATAGCTTTTTAAACCTTACCAACTTTGTGAAAGCATACAAGGACTACGGAATACATATAGCCCTTGATGATTTTGGAATAGAGAATTCAAATTTATACAGGTTGTTAACTTTAGAGCCTTGTTTTTTCAAGGTTGATAGGGAGCTTATTCAAAATTTGAAAATGGGTGATAAAAAATTTGCTTTATTGCAGGTTTGCGATTATATTTCAAGAAAATTCGGCTGTATACCAATTGCTGAAGGAGTAGAGACAGTAGATGAGGTGAAGGCAGTTCTTCAGACTGAAATCATATTTTACCAAGGCTTTTTCTTTGCGAAGCCTCATCCAGACCCGATTAAGGCAAAAGAATTAGCCGAAGAGAAGATGAAGACGCTGGAGGTTAGTTTAAATGGTAAAGATAGCCTTTATTTGCACGGGGAACTCGGCAAGGAGCCAGATTGCCGAGGGGTATGCCAAGCATTTGGCAAGGCTATATGACCTTGAAGTAGAAATTTATTCCGCAGGCTCAAAGCCTGCCCCTTCAGTTAATCCTTTAGCTGTAAAGGTTATGGCTGAGGACGGAATTGACATCTCTTCACATCATCCAAAATCTTTGGAAGAGATACCCTTTTCTGAGCTTGACCTTGTGATAACCCTCTGCGGAGATGCTAAGGAGACCTGCCCTTATGTTCCTTCTCAAAGAAGGGAGCACTGGGGACTTCCTGACCCGGCAAAGGCAGAAGGCACAGAGGAAGAAAAATTAGCGGTCTTCCGTCAAGTTCGGGATGAGATTAAGGCAAAGGTAGAAGACCTTTTTAGAAGGCTTAAAGAAGAGGTCCTTAACTCACGCTCAGAAGATAAAGCGGTAGTATGATTCTTCAGAAGCTCATAGAGCTCAACTGGAAGCCTTTTTGCCTTCATGTCCTTTCCAATTGGCACATGCACCGTGCAGCCTTGCACTAAAAGATTTCCCTCTCGGAATATTCTATAGTCAAAGCGAAGTTTTAGGGGCTTTGCCTCGGTAAGTTGAGTTTCAATCTCTAAGAGGTCATCGTAGAAGGCTGGGCTCTTATACTTTGCAAAGACTTCAACCACGGGTAGTATAATCTCAAAGCGTTCTTCAATTTCTTTATAAGCTAAGCCCACTCTTCTTATCCATTCAGTCCGGCCAATCTCAAAGAGCCGAAGGTAGTTTCCGTAATACATCACGCCGCCGCAATCCGTGTCCCCATAGATTACCCTGTAGGGAGTTCTTACAATCATCTTACCTCCTACTTTCCAAAGGTAATTATTACCACGCCAAGGAGCATAAGCAAGGCTCCGGTTAGTCGAAAGCCAACATACCTTTCTCGAAAAAAGAGATACCCAAGGATCACCGCAAAGAGGATGCTTGTCCTCTTTAAGGCGATCATGTAGGCTGTTTCAACAAGGCTTAGGGCAAGCATGTGGCAAAGGCACATAAGGGCTTGCGTTCCGCCAACGAGCAAGACTTCTCGCAAGCTTGCCCTGCTTACTTCAAAAACCCTTATCCTACCAAAGGCTTTTGCAAAGATTAAGCCTGCTATCCCAAGGGCTGAAAAGTAAAAGCTTGCAAAAAAGACAGGCTCAGAAAGTAAAAGAGCTTTTTTGCCAAGCACTGAGGTAAGACCGTAGATGAAGGCTGTGATTAAAAGGTATCTACTCCCCTTTTCTTTATAGATTTTAACCAAGGGGTCAAAAAGGCTTTCCCTCTCCGGAAGATGGATAAAGTAGCTTCCAAGGACGATGAGTAAAATGCCAGCAAATCCAGCATAGCTTACCCTCTCACCAAGGATCAAGTAGCCTGTTAACACGACAAACACCGGAGTAAAGGATAAAAAAGGGAGGCTTGCTGAAAGGGGGGAAGCCTTAATGCCCTTCATGTAAAAAACCGTGGCTATTATCTCAAGAAAAAGCAGAAGAAAGACTACAAGCAGGAAAGAGGGGGTAAAAAAGCTGAAGGCGTTTTTAGAGAATAAAAGATAAAGAAAAACCGGAAAAAGGAAGGGAAGGCTTCCGAAGGTTCTTGCAAAGAGCATAACATAAGCCCCATGCGAAGAAAGATACTTCTTGTTTAGGGCGTCGCTTAGGGCAACAAAAAAGCCAGCAAGGATTGAAAGGATTGCCCAAATCGGCATAAAAAGACCTTAAGACCCTATGACAAGGACCTTTGCCCCTTTAATCTTTCCTTCCTTTAGGTCAAACAGGGCTTGCAAGGCAGACTCAAAAGGATAGGCTACGACTTCAGGCTTGAGGTAAAGCTTAAAGGCTATCTCCAAAAACTCTTCTATGTCTTTTCTTGTAATGTTGGCTACTGATTTTATCTCCCTTTCGAGCCACAAATCCCGAGCATAGTCAAGGTTTAAAAGATAGTCCTTGTCTACCTCTTCTTTCCTGATGTTGTTTATCACCAGGCGTCCGCCTGGTGCAAGATGCTGCAGAAGAGAAAAGGGAGGCTTCCACACAGGGGTTGTGTCAATGATTGCAGAAAATTTTTCAGGGGGAGCCTCTCCGAAGTCTAAAGCTAAGTCCGCAGAAAGCGCTAAGGCTAATTCTCGTTCCTTTGGGTTCCGGGCATACACAAAGACTTTAAGCTCTGGATAAAGACCCTTTGCCATCTTTAAGACCAAGTGGTTTGAAGCTCCAAACCCGCAGAGACAAAGCACCTCATCCTTCGTTCCTTTAAGGTTTGCAAGCTTTAAGGATCTATAACCGATTGCGCCAGCACAGAATAGCGGAGCAACTTCAACGGGAGAAACCCCTTCGGGGATCTTGAAGGCAAAGTCTTCCTTTATCTTGAAGTATTCAGCGTATCCGCCATGAGCGTCCTTCCCAGTTCCTTTAAAATCTGGGCAGAGGTTTTCTAAGCCTTCTTTGCAGAATTTACATCTTCCACAGGTTGAATAGATCCAGCCAGCTCCAGCCAGGTCACCGGGCTTAAACTTCTTAACGCTTTTGCCAACCTCAACAACTTCGCCCACGATTTGATGCCCAGGGATGATAGGCAAAAAGCTTGGCTTTGCTCGTCCTTCTATTTCATCAAGCTCGGTATGGCATACCCCGCAGGCAAGGACCTTGATTAAGATTTCATCCGCAGAGATTTCTGGCTCCGGAAGCTCCACAAGGGCTAAAGAACCTTGACTTAATGGACCGATTTTAGATATCACCCAAGCCCGCATAGTATAAAAATTAGCACTATTAAGAAAGTTCTCAAGAAAGATGGGAAGGATGTTTTAAAAACATGCTCATTGATTGCCTATGGTAGCTTTATCTAACATACTAAATGGCATGGTAAGGTTTTATGAAACAGCTTTGCAAAGACCCTTGACAAGTTCAATAAATTATTGTATTTTTCCTTTAAAGGTGAAAAATTTAAGCTAAGGGGAAAATTAAGAAATGAAATACTCAAAATTAATTATAATGAGTTTATTTTTAATAATTTTATTATTTGGTGGTTGTATGACACCAGATCAACATTATCAAAAAATGCCTTCCACTCAAGAAAGAGAGTTGACCCTTGGAATAGTACAGAAAGAAATTAAGATCGGGATGTCTCAAGCTGATGTTATTTCAGTACTAGGTTCTCCTAATATTGTAACTAAGGATAGTGAAGGTAGAGAAACATGGGTTTATGACAAGGTAGCTACTGAGTATTTTTATTCTAGCGATACTGGAGGGATAAGTGGAGGAGCAGGTGGAGGTGGGGTTACTGGTACAACTCTTATTCTTGGATTAATAGGTGGTGGGTATCAAAGAAGTGCCGGTGTTTATTCTCAAACTCAGAAAACGTTAACAATAATAATTAAATTCGATAAAAATCAAAAAGTAGAATCTTTTTCATACCGTGCGAGTAAGTTTTAAAATTCTTTGGGTAATTTTTATATTTGCGTTATTACTTTCAGGCTGTGAGAATATTTCTCCTAAACCACCTGAAATCAGTGAATTACAAATTAGAGAAATACAAACACGTCATTATGAAAATGTAAGCTATGAAGAAGCTATAAAAGCTGTTATTGCTTCATTACAAGATCAAGAATTTATTATCACTAATGTTAACGAAAAATTAGGATTGGTAACTGCATATAAAGATATAGAAGCAATTGATACATGGGAACTATTTAGTTATAGTTTATCAGGAGGGAAAGGAACGTATCAAACAACTAAAAGAACAGAAGCAAATGTAACAGTAAGAAAAGAAGGTAATTTTATAAAAATTAGAGTTAGTTTGGTAGAAAAAGGAATAACTTTGCATGGAGGGATTAAGTGGACAAAGCCAATTTATGATCCAGAGGTTTATCAAAAAATCTTTTCGAAAATAGATAAAGCGCTTTTTATTGAAAAAGAAAAAATTTAAGTAATATATTTAATATATTTAATTTTTGCGTTCTGCCCAAAAAGAAGACTTTGAAATTCATAAATTAAGTTTAGGCAATACCCTTCAGTCTTTTCCTCCTCGTGTAGTAGAGCTATCTACTTTTTGTTAAGTTTGTAGTTGATAAAGGAAGCGATTTCCTTATTTGGTTAAAGTTCAAAAGGTGTATAAAATAGATATTATGCATCCTACGCTTTTTGACCTTTTTTTCTCCTTTCTTAAGCTTGGTTTGACGGCCTTTGGTGGACCGGCAATGGTTGCTTACATACGAGAGCTTGCTGTTCAAAAAAAGGGATGGCTTGACCA
>Ga0209739_100007_pt1 | contig 122277 bp, 125 predicted proteins | sample JossMetagenome_2_FD_184729 | JGI IMG/M metagenome (GOLD analysis project Ga0209739, IMG submission 184729) | Hot spring sediment microbial communities from Joseph's Coat, Yellowstone National Park, USA - JC3_ASED (SPAdes) (version 3) | ecosystem: Environmental > Aquatic > Thermal springs > Hot...
TCACCCTGTTTCTCAAGTCATTAAGTACTGGTATCTCCCTAAGCATTTCATCATCAACGAATTCCCAATATATACCACTGGGTTTCTGCGCTGCCCGTTGGGTGCGTATGACCCTATTCGGAGTAACCACTATGTCGACAGGTAGGTCAAAGGGCTCGATTGGTATGTCATCATTCACCAGCTGTAGTTCATGAACGGTGGTTATGACCGGGGTAGTCTCACCCACCTTATCGAGCATACTCATTATGCCCCACTCCATTTCCGCATAACCATGGCTCTTACCCAACCTAACGCCAGTCCTTGGATTTACGGCTACAGACCCGATTATGACCAGGTCAATTGTGGGTGAGTCCCAGGGCTTTATGGGGGTCCCAAACCTAAAGGCTCCGCTTATTGTCGAGGCCTCCCTGTAATGACTCCTCGGTATCTTGCCTGGGTCGAGCATTAGGAAGCCCTCCTTAATCCTCGGCGTTGGCATTATGAGTAACTTACCGGTCTCGAGAACGAGCTCCCTGCACCTCCTCTGTGGCGAATCAGGGTTAACCTTGACGACGCGGGCCCTACGGAACTCGGACAATGAGGCAGCGAACTCGCAAGCCCTTTCAGAACCTACGAAGTTAGGTATCCTGCCATACACAGGCTTTGGGAACGTCGCCACACCCCTCTCCTCAAGGAGTCTCCAAACCCTATCCCTAATAGCCTGCTTAACGCTCTTAACATCGGCCATTACGCCCAGTGCTCATCGTTGAATATTAAATTTACGCCTCCTATTAGGATTAATAGTTATGCCAAATAAAGACTTTAAGCAATGCCGGTGAGGTCGTTGCGTATGGCTAAACCCGGTGGGAAGGGCTTTAGAGCCGTACCATCGTGGGTTAGGCTTGTTGATGTAATCATCGTAGTGGTTGCAGGGTACATGGAACTAACCCTTGCACAATTTAGCGAATGGATGCTGTTTGGCGTTGTGGTGCTTATTGAGGCCGTTGTGCTTTACCTTTGGTTCAGGTTTAGGAGGAGGTTTGTGGGGAATCCATATTTCTATTCTCATTATTTTGAGTTCACCAATGATGGGATTAGAATTGTGAATAGGAATGGGGATTCCATGTTTATACACAGGGATTTGGCGTTGAGTGAAATGTGTTACGAGTACGATGAGGGTTCAGGATTCGTCACAATTGTTATTAGGCATGATGGCGAAGCCTACACCTTCAGGATACACCGACAGCACTTCGATAGGGTTAAGGAGATGTTATCTAGGGCTTGGGGAGGGGATTTAAGAGCATGCTCGTAACTAACAGCTCAGCAGGGTAGACTTCGATGAATCCATGTAGTCGATGCTAAGAACATTACTAGGGCTAACGCCAAGGTCCTTGGTTATGGCTTTAAGAACCTTGAATGCGTATGACTTTGATGCACCGAGGTCACCACCCTTGGCAAATTCATTCGTATGGGTCACTATCCTAACCTCTGTGTAGTTTCCATTATCAATAACCACCGTAATCACGGTTATGAAGCCGAGGGTCCTAACAAAGAATTTGCCGCCTATAAAGACTGCGACTTTAGGTGAAGTACCCAGTACCGTGAAGTAGACGTTGGATGCATACTTGTAGTTGCGTAGGGCATTAACCACATCATCAAAGCCCACTGGTAGTAGGACCTTCACCCCATGTGAAGACCCATGCATAGCTACCATGCTACATAGCGTCATTATTTTTAAACATTAAGTCGTGTACCTTTAGAGGTGCGTCATTTAATGTCACTGTAATACTGGCAATCCGCATACACGACTTAGCCCATGGCTGTTATGGGTGGTTAGTTAAGGGTTTATAAAATCGCCCAGGTTATCTACGTGTGTTTAAGAAGGGTATGGAGCATCTGGCTGAGCCCTATAGGGTGGTGGTGTCTAGGCTACTGGGTGCTTTACTAAGTCTCTATGGCGATAACTTAGTCTCCCTCGTGGTTTACGGTAGTGTGGCTAGGGGTTGTGCTAGGAGGGATAGTGACCTCGACCTGCTCGTAATCTTCGAGGACCTACCCAGGGGCATCTTCGAGAGGGTTAGGTTGTTTGAGAGGGCTGAGGATTTAATCCAGCCGCTTCTTGATGGCTTAATGGATTCAGGCTACGCCATAGCCCTATCACCGGTGATTAAAACCAGGGCCGAGGCATCCAGGTTCTCACCAATTTACCTGGACATGACTGAGGATGCTGTGATAGTTTACGATAAGGACGGCTTCTTCGAGGGCGTATTGACAAGGTTGATTAATAGGCTTAGAGAGTTGGGTGCCAGGAGGGTTTGGGTTAATGATAAGTCCTGGTACTGGGTGCTTAAGGGCGATTACAAATTTGGTGAGGTGATTGAAATTGAATAACCTCGACATGGCTAGGTCATACCTGAGGCAAACCATGGAGAGGGTTAGACATGCTGAGGAAGCCTTAACCAATGGTAATTACCCGTACGTTGTTAGGCAATGCCAGGATGCCGTAGAGCTGGCGCTCAAGGCCGCGTTGAGGATCGTCGATGTCGAACCACCGAAGTGGCACGTCGTCGGCCCAGTGTTGAGGCGTGAGCGAGGCAAATTCCCGGCCTGGTTTCAGAACCACATTGACTAGCCGGTGTCAATATCGAGGAGCCTCAGGAAAGAGAGGGAATTGGCAATGTACGGCGACGAGGAGAGCGGTGTACCACCCGAGGAACTGTACACGAGAATAGACGCCGAGTACGCACTGAACAGCGCAAGTAAGGTCCTGGACCTAGTCAATAAGCTACTGAAGGAAACAGAATCAGGAGTGACCCACTAATCCCGTGTCATGGTTGTGTATTGGGGTTTTGAGCGTTCGTTGAGTTAGCTAAGTAGGTGGGATTTTGACGAATCCATGTAGTCCACATTAACGACATCGCTAGGACTCGCATGAAGGCCACTGGTGAGTGAGTCTAGGATGTCGACCGCGTATGAACGTGACATCCCTAGATCGCCACCCCTAGAACCATAGGGATTGTTACTCTGAGTCACTATCCTAACCTCCGTCGAGTCCCCACGCTCGATAACCAACGTGATGGCCGTCATGAAACCCTCCACCATTAAGGAGTACCTCCCCCCAATGAATACGGCAGCCCTAGGCTTCGCATCCAAGACCGTGAAGTAGATGTTAGACGCATACTTATAACCACGCAACACATCAACAACCCTATCAAAAACAACCGGGAACAGCGCCCTTATACCGTGCGAGGGGCCATGACCAAACATCGCACAACAAGACAACACAGCACTTATAAGGCTTTACCCCAACCCACGCCACCACAACGAACCCACCTAAAGGAAGCAGTAGGCTGCCGAACCCCCGGAGTAAAAGGCTTAAGGGGGCGCCAGGGATTTAGTACATGGCCTGATGAGATCCGTCCCTACTGAAAGCTGATAAATAATCCCCTTCCTGAACACCACAGGAAATACTAAATCACCAACAACGACACCCTGAGACACCAGGCAAACCCCAGCACACCCAGCAACAAAACAGCCAACCCACCCTGCAGTGCCTTATTAATCATCCTGAGAATTGTTCATCATGGTTGTGGAGTGGCCGCTTGGGTGGTTATTGACGTACGGAGGAGGCGACTGCGAACTGTGGCGTTACGTCTACGGCAAATGCATTGAATCAAAGCTATGCAGTGAAGCCGCTAGGATATTCATGGATGAGCTCAAGAGCCACGGGTGTTTCAATCATGTACTGCACTAAGTGCTTCGTTGCCTTGGCCGTGGGTGGGTTTAAAAATCAACGGGCCGCCGAAAAACGGCAAAGGCCCGATGAACCAAGGAAAAGACCCAGAACCAAGCAACGAAACCTCCCCGCCCCAACCCACCCGGGCGGGGAGGACAGAAACATGTAGTGAGTTGATGAACCAGGCGATGGAGTGTCTGAGCAAAAATGACGTGGGTTGCGTAATGGAGATCCTCAAGAAATTAGTGAGAAATAAATGCCATGATGGTAGGTACTCGGGCACTGCGGAAGGTGTTATGGAGTTAGTGCACGATTTATGGCGTATCTGTAGCGATGAGAGTAGATGCGATATCCTGAGATCGCTGAGGAGCCTTGGTGTTTCGAGGAATTGGTTAATGAGAGCTCTGAACATTAACTCGAAAACATTCAATAATCGCCTCACCAAGTGCAACATTGAGTGGGAGGGTAGGGAAAGTAAGAGTGACGTTGTTGAGGAGGTAATAAAGGCTCTCAGGAAGTCGGGTTGGGATGAGTGGGTTATGTGCGAGGAAATGTGGAGATTCGTCGGCGTGAACATCAACGAGTTCAGGAGGCACGGCATCGAACCATGTGGCTGGATTCCTGTACAGGTGGATAGCGTCTACCTCATGGGTATGGCATTAACAGACTTAAGCATCCGTAAGGTCAGGGCCAGGAGTGGTGAGTATATCAAGGCATCGTTAAACACTACGAATGTGATAGATGCAATATTCTTCCCAGAATTACTGCGGGCAATAGGAACGCCAAGCGTAACGCTGAGCTGGAGCAATGGTACACCGAAACGACGTGGAAGAAACAGCATAGTAGCCGTTGAATACTACGTATACCTCCGCACAGATGAGTGGCCAAGCTACGAGGAATTGATCGAGCAAGTAAAGATGCTGAAGCCGGAGGATGTACCGAGACTAACTGCCGGGGCGATTGATGGAGATGGCATGATTAAATACCTCTTCTCTAAGTCAATGCCATACGTAATAATTTCAGCATGCAGAACCTGCAGGAAGAAGGTGTTCCTGGATATGCTAAGGGAGGCATTAGAGAAAATAGAAGTTGAAGGGAAAATATACGAGGAGGGACATGTTGCTAGGCTGCATATTTACGGTAAAGATGCGATTGCATTACTTGAGCAAGTAATCCCCTTCATGCACCATCCATTACGTCAACTAAGAGCCGAATTAATACTAAAATACCACAACAACGAGTTAACTAAGGAAAAATTCAAATACCTCTATAGACAAACAATGTACAAGGACAAAGACGACCCAAAGAGGAGCCACGCCCTTGATGTCCTCACCCAAGCGGCCCCACAAACCGCACTCTATAAAGAAAAACTTATAACTCAACCATAATAAGGAATTATACAGCCGCCGTAGCTCAGCCTTTGGGAGAGCGACCGGCTGAAGCGCAAGGTCTCAGAGACCGGTAGGTCCCGGGTTCAAGTCCCGGCGGCGGCACCAGGGCTTTGTTTTGTATTCTGTGTTTTGTGTTTAGTATTTATTTTGTTCTCTATGGGGTGTGGGTTTGTGAGGTTGCCCTAACGAGGGCTTTTAGCCATGATTGTGCTTGATGTTTAGTTTTCGTGCTTGTTCATTGTTTTTATGCCGAGCCTCTTGGCGATTATTTCTTTCAATATATCGAGTAAAGACCCTTCTCGGGTACCGTAATCCTGGTATCCAGGACTAAATGTGATGGAGGAGGGGCTTGGTGATGACGCACTTAAACAACTCATTACTTAAGTCACAACGCCCGTATGCCTCAGGGAGCAATTCACTGTTAGTGACTTCGTTAATGTTGGTGTTGGTGGGGTCTTTGTTATACCTAGCCAGGGGGTTGGGTTGCTTAATTCTAGCCCACTATACGCAATGCACATGTGGCATTGATGGGTTTGGCGCGATACTTAAGGGTGCCTTAGTAATTGCTGTGTTGTGTCTGCCGGACCTAAGCTTGCGTTTGTGGTCTTGGTGGTACTATTGATTGTGGTGTTGGTGATTGTGGGTGTGGTAACCAGGGCGCAAACGAACCAATCCTATACGCAGGTAATCATGAACCTACTCAACGGCCAGCAATACTTCGGAGTGCCGCATGTGTATCAGGGCGTTAATAATTCTGTTTTGCCGCCAAATCAATGGCTTAAGTATTATATAACAAATCAATGGCCGATGTATTATGGGCCGAACAACGCAAGCCAGTACTGGGGTTCGATCGGCATAAACCAGCCCGTGCTTGAGTTGATCCCGGCCCAGGTCTGGTCTAGCGGTGCCATGTTTTGGCAGGAGGAATACTACAATGGATCTTTGGTGAGGATAACAATCATCGGCACGTACTCTGAAGGGCCTCCACTCGTCGGCGACGGCTTCGTAATATACCTATTCCTAACCCCAACAAGGTGGGGCATAAATCCTGCATACAACTACACAATAAATTGCACATCGTTAATATCGTGGGGAGCAACTCAATTTATTCTGCCCCAGAGCAATTCAACCTATGCCATGGTTATCTGGAATCCATGCTGGCAGATCAGTTGTTTCCGTCCCGGTACTACTGGGCAGTGGGACGTGTGGATAATTAATAACACCAACGGTAATAACCCAAGCTTTAGCGCCGCTTGGGAAGGTATTGGCACGGGAGCCTTCCAGCCCAACCCAGGCGATTACATAGGCGTAACAGTAACCTACAACTCAAGCGCGAACATGCTTAGCGGTATTGCCTACGACATGAACACTGGGCAGTCGGCAAGCTTCACATTAAATCTGACTGATTATTACAAACCGCCGAGTAGTGGCAACTACGTGTTCGGCGTAGGCGCAGGTAATGGTTGGCACTATGCCAATTGGGCCTTGTTATACGTGGCAATGACGATAAGCGCCCCAACTAGTTCGGTTACCACACCCACTATGTCGAGCACATCGACAAAGCCAACACCCAGTGCACCATCACTTAGTACAATACTCACCTGGGTTGTGGTGGTATTGATCGTTGTGGTGGTAGTGTTGATTATTGCAGCGGCGATATTGATTACCGTGCTACGAATGATTAAACGCAGTGAGCGGTAGGATGTACTCTAAAAATAAACTTGAAGTATTGTATGCCTGTTGTGGAACGATAAAATTGGAAAAGATGAACAGACAACATTTATTACGTACTGTGGGTAATCAGGGTTTATCCTTTCAAATAGGTGGTCACGCTTTGTGTAGTGGTGGAGTCGTGATAGGACTTCATTAATGTGCAGATGGTGGGTTAGAGGTTGTGGCTGTCCTTTATTGAATTGATTAAAAATCGCGCTGCGCCGTTAAGTTAGGTTGTAAACTCATTTGAGACCCATTGATTTGCATGTGTTCAGCGTAAGCTTCATTGAGAATCCGCAGTCTGGGTTTATTCTCCAGCTGTTTATTAGGGTGAGCCATAGCTTCTCGTAATCCCTCTCCCTGAATGGTACGGCTATGCATTTTCCCGCCTTGCTCATGTGGATTAATAGGATGCCGATGTCGAGCCATTTATAAATGCATGCTTTGACCTCGTTCTTTCCATACTCAATGCCGTTGATTATCACCGAGTTCGTGGTCAACACAACATCTGCCCTACTCAGCGCAATCCTACCCAAGCCCTGTGGGTGTACGAAGTATACCACTGCGAAGAGGATTGTGACGAACGCGCTCAAGGCTGTGATGACTATATTCTTCACCATTAAGGCGTTCAGGATCGTCACTGCTAGAGAGATGGCAATAGCGAGTGATGGTGGGATTAGGAGTTTGGTTCTTGATTTACGGTCAATGTTCCCGAGCCTAAGAAGGACCTCGCCGTTCACCATTATTATAAAAAATAAAGGACTTAAAAGTCTTCCTTTAGGAAATTTTTGGTCAGTATTATGGCATCGTTTAGATTTATTTCCTCTGTATACGTCCAACCCTCATCATCAACGATAAGGACCGTGCTTATTGCATTAACTTTTACTTAGATTGCCGAGCCTAAATTCTCGGAGATAGTCATGAATGAGCAGTGCCAGGAATAGGCATTATTGTGGGTATGAGCCCTGCGTAAGTGGCGCTATAGAGTTTACCCGAATTTATAAGGATGTACCCACCATAAGGTTTCGATGTCTGTTTGTTCTTGCAATTTCATTTCATTTACGGTTAAGTGTAGAGGACTTTGGTTAATTCGTGGAAATGCTTTAATGCCTGCCTTATTTTTCGCTGATTGATGCGTTGGTGGGAGTTGACTTGGCCTGAGTTTGAGGGTGTTGATAAGACGGTTGCTTTGTTGCCTACGGGTATTGTGGAGGCTCATGGTCCTCACCTGCCGCTTGGTACTGACGCACTCATGGCTACGTACATAGCGGAGGAGGCTGCCAAGAGGACTAACGCATTGTTGCTTCCCACTGTTTGGTATGGTAATACTTACGTCCTCGATAAGTTCCCCGGTACGATATCCATAAGTAACGAGACGCTTTACAGGTTTTATCGGGATGTGTTTAGGGAGGTTGCTAGGAATGGTGTTAAGTACCTGGTTGTTGTGAACGGGCATGGTGGGAATGTCGATGCCCTGAGCATGGCTGCCAAGGACGTGGCCAGGGAGACGAACTTGGTGATCATAATCATTAATTGGTGGATTGACCTGGCTAAGGAGGCTAGGAGGAGGGTTCTGGAGACGCCTGAGGGTCACGCTGCTGAGGATGAGACCAGTGAGGTTTGGGCTGCCTACCCACACCTAGTTAAGTCCGTACCCAGGGATGGTTCTGCCGATGAGTGGGTTGAGGCTAGGTTCAGGGTTTATGGGAAGGATGCATATGCTATGGAGTTCACGAAGGCTGTGCAGGGTTACCCGTCGAGGGCTGATCCAAATAAGGGCAGGGCGATACTTGAGGCTGCGGTTAACGAGCTTGTTCAGTTGATAAATGATTTGAGGAGTGGTAAATTACCCATGACGAAGATTAGATGAATGGGTGGATTACGGTATTAAATTTTCATTTCATTCAGTCATTGATTATTGCCTGGATAGGGGGTTGATTATTAGTTTTGTCTATGGATGGGTGATTTGGTTTTTATATGGGTTGTTTTTGATATCGATTGTGCCCAATTGGGATAGGGATGTTTGGTTGTTGCTTGCTTCTAGGGGTGTGAGGAGTATTGCCGGTGGTGCACTTGGCGTAATTACTGGGCTTTACCTGTATTACTACCTACATCTCTCCCTGACTGCCGTTGGTATTTTCTTCGGCGTTGGTGCCTTCACGGCGCCACTTCTGTCGCTGTTGTTCGGTAGGTTGGGCGATAGGTATAGTAGGAAGGCGATCCTACTCCTCACACTGTCTTTTCTGCCAATAGCCACGGCAATACTACTACTCACCAATTATTACCCATTATTACTTCTCGCAGCTGCCCTCGGTGGCTTTGGGACTGCTGGGGCTTTGGCTAGTGGTAGTGTTGGTGCGGTTGCTGCACCAGTTCAAACAGCTATACTTGCCGATAAGACTGAGGGTCTCGACAGGTCCATGGTTTATGCCGTGTTTAACCTAGTCTCTGGCGTGTCATCGGCGATTGGCGCATTACTTGCAAACCTGAGTTATAGGGAGGCCTTTTACATAGCTCTGGTTCTCTCTACCGTGAGTTTCTTCATAGTACTGCCTATCAGGGATGAACGTGTGATTAGGAGTAATCGTAGGGTCGATGATCCAGGTGGTAATGCTAAGGCGGAGACTGTTGTTAGGCGTGATTTGACGTATATAAGAAGGTTTGCAATTGTTGGTGCGTTGAATGGGACGGCGCAGGGTTTGGTGACGCCGTTCCTTCCGATAATATTTAGGCAAGCGCTTCATGTGAGTAACGGCGTGGTTGGTGATATATTCTTCATAGGTGGTGTTGCGGCTGCCCTGGCCTCATTAACGGCGCCCTACTTCTCGAGGTTGCTTGGGCTTAGGGATGCAATAATACTCCCGAGGGTCATATCCACGGCAGCCCTGATATTGATACCATTCTCAACAGCATTGCCCATTGCCGTGATCACATACATCGTTTATGTGATGTTTAGGGTATCCTCACTAGCCCCTCAGCAGGCTTTGATGATGGAGCTCGTGGGCAGGGGTAGTAGGTCCACGGCATCCGGTGTCAACCAAGCCGCCAGGTTACTACCCTCAGCCGCAGCAACAACATCCTCCGGCGTAATGCTCGATTACCTGCCAATACCTGTGCCGTTCAGCATCGCCTTCGCAATAAACGTGGTAAACATGATACTGTATAGAAAATACTTCCCAAACCCAAGATCCCTCCACGGCGGTGTCGCAATCATGGAGTAACAGGGCGGCGTAGCCTCAGCACGTGCCGGTTCACCCAGTTACAGGAACGGGTTGGGCCCCGGCGAATTCAAGAGGCTCGTGGTATAATAGGAAGCCTCGTTTTTCCTAAATTTCTGAAAACCGTGAGAAACCGCTGTACTAATGCCGTTGCACCCAACGTGGTGTCTGGTTTTTGTTTCTATTCCTTAATTCGTTGTTTCCTAAATTTGTGAAGATCACGAGAAAAACTAGATGGGCGAGGTTTTGCACCGCCTGTGGTGCTACGCCCCTGTTCCTCTCATCCCACTGGTTTTAATCACTACTCATCCCTTGTCAGGTAGTCCCCTTTCTTGGGCATCACTGGCTCAGGTTGTCTCGGGCTGGCTCCTGGTGGAATAACAACCCCGCTGGGACTGACTAGTTTTTATTTTGAACGTTTAGGGGATGCCGTGGAGCCCAATGACGTGGTAAATCGTGATATCAACCATGCTGTAAGGCCCAACTCGGACTAATAAACCTCACAGCATAGGGTTAAGGTTAGTGAGGGTTTGATTGAGGTTTTAAGTTAAGGCGGGTTACTCGGTGGTTACCCTCCTTAGGGCCTCTATTTTATCGAGGATTAAGGCTTTAACCTCATTCCTGACCTCATCATCCGAGTTCTCCATCAACGCCGCCGCCAGGTCCATTGCTGCGTCTAGTATTTCCGTTAAAACATTAATGGCATCCCCACCACCAATCCTCCCTGTGGATGCTGCCTTAACGAGCGCATTCATTACGTTGCTTAGGTACTTCAACTCCCTATCAATATCCACTGCGCCATGGATCCTGAACTCATGAGTCATAGTTACATACACATAATCAAAGGGCCCTAAATAGCATTTCCTACCATTGCCATGGTAGGCGTAGTAATACGTATTCGAATCAACCTCATACGCATAGATGGACTTGATAGGTAAACCACACCTCGGACAGAGCACCAACCTACCCATAGCAAACCCGTGAACAAACACCTTTAAAAACCTTACTATTCACGCGTAATTTACATAAGTAAAATGATAAGTAATTAATAATAAATAATAAGAATAAATTATCAAGATACTGCAAACGAGATGTTATCGTATTTATCGAATTCGGAATCGGTTTCCTAAATTTCTGAAAACCGTGAGGTCCTCTAGATTAATGGCTAGTCCACGACCTCTTGATGATTTAAAAATTCGTAATTTTCATAAATTTAGGAAAAACTCGGTGCTTACCAACATCATGGGCTCTCCGTAACTTTTCCATTAGTTTGGGTTTGCTATTCCATGACCTCGGTCGCCCTTACCTCGATGTTTAATGCCTTGGCTAGTTCAAGGGCTCTTTTCCTGACTACTGGTCCTACGATTAGTAGTTTTGGCTTGACCTTATTCACACTCTCGTAGAGTATTCCCTCCCTGGCTAGTTCGGCTACGTCGCCTCTGTCAATGCTTGCCTTGTACTCGATGAGTATGTGTTCGTTATCCCTAATTAGTACGTTCACGTCAATGACTGATGGGTAGCCGAATACCACACCCTCGTTGTCGTAGTATGTCCAACGCCTGACTTCGTAGGCCTTGAGTAGGTCCTCGATTAGGTACTTGATGGCGTCCCTGAATATGTCCTCGGTGTAGATGCCGTACCTATACCCAAGGGCCGTTATTGATGCTGCCAGCTTCTCATGACTCCTCTGCAGGGCTAGTATGGCTTCTCCCTGCTTCGCCACCTGTTCCTGCAACTTAACCATTTGCTCCTGTAGGGACTTTATTGCCTTGAGTATTTCATCAATGCCTAATAAGCCCGTTACGGCTAACCTAAACTCCTCATCCTCCTTGAGCAACCTGAGCAGCTCCTTCCTTAGGTCCACGCCCATAGATTCTCCCTATTATTGTCTCTAAGCAGGATCACTTTTAAACACCTCTCTAGGACATATTCGCGTGGTTTCCTGGGAGTTGGTTTTTAGGGCCTCGGTATTCATAGCCGAGGAGATGGGCGTTGCCCTTCGTAGGTCAGCCTTTTCACCAAATATCCGTGAGAGGATGGACCATAGTTGCGCCATCGTTGATTCCGAAGGTAATGTTGTTGCCCAGGCGGAGCACATACCTGTTCATCTCGGTTCCTTCAGGGTTGGGGTTAGGAACCTACTCAATTGGCTTGATAGGGAGGGTGTTGAGTTGGGCCCTGGCGACGTTATCGTGCTTAATGACCCATACATATCGGGTACGCACCTTAATGATGTGATGGTTATGGAACCCATATACGTTGAGGGTAGGTTGGTGGGTTACGTCGTTAATAAGGCTCACCATGTTGATGTTGGTGGCCCCGTACCCGGCAGCATTAATCCTAACGCTAGGACCATCTACGAGGAGGGCCTTGTCATACCACCGATTAAGCTTGTTAGGGGTGGTGCCTTGGACCGTGACTTATTGAATGTAATCCTTAGTAACTTCAAGACGCCTGAGACCGCCATGGGCGATTTAACGGCCCAACTGTCAGCCAATAGGGTTGGTGTCGCCAGGGTTAGGGAGTTGATGGGTAGGTACGGTGTTGGGGAGGTGTTGGAGGCTTGGCGTGAGGGTATTGAGTATGGTAGGAGGTTAGCCCTGCTTGAGACCTCGAAGTGGCCCGAGGGTTATTACGAGGCTGTGGATTACATGGAGCTTGGTGAGGAGTTATTGCCGATACGGGTTAGGGTGGGCATTAAGGAGGGCTTGATGAGCGCTGATTTCGCAGGTACTCACGGGCAGGTTGAGGCGCCAATAAACGCGGTGCTTGGTGTCACGTTTTCTGCGGTGTCCTTCGTGATTAGGTCATTGATTGGCGGTGACATACCCACCAACGAGGGCTTCTACGGCATAATCAACGTCAACGCGCCCGAGGGGACCCTGGTGAACCCAAGGAAGCCGGCGCCGGTTAGTGGTGGTAATGTGGAGACGAGCCAGAGGATAGCCGACGTGGTCTTTAGGGCATTGGCTTCGGCATTGCCTAACAAGGTACCCGCGGCTGGCTCCGGCACCATGATGAACATCATGGTTGGCGGTTCACTGCCCAATGGCGGTTATTGGGCTTATTACGAAACGGTTGGCGGTGGTACAGGCGGTAGGCCCGGTAAGCCCGGTGTCTCCGGTGTTCATGTTAACATGACCAATACCCTAAACACCCCAATAGAGATTGCCGAGAGGCAATACCCTATATTGTTCACGGCATACAGGATTAGGGAGGGTAGCGGTGGTGCTGGTAGGTACAGGGGTGGTGATGGGATAATCAGGGCATTCAAGGTTCTTGTACCGGCCAGGTTGTCGATAATGGCTGAACGCTTTAGGACAAGGCCCTGGGGACTTAACGGGGGTGGGGATGGGGCGCCAGGTAGTGTTACGGTGGTTAGGTCGGACGGTCATATAGAGAAATTACCCAGCAAGTTCACTATCGATTTGAACACGGGTGATGAAGTTATAATCGAAACTCCAGGAGGTGGTGGGTATGGTAGTTAATGTCTTTATATTATCATTTCAGAAATTTCTGAATGGTTAGTCTTATCGTAGGTTATGATAGATTGTGAGGTTTATTGTTTCGCATTATTTTAACTGCTTCATTAATTAAGTTACTACGGTTTTAATGAGTGGATATAATGTATAGTAAGTTTGGTTTCGTTGATAGGCCGCTTAATCCATCGGGAGTGCCGCCTATTGAGCGTAGGTACTCGCCTGTTGGTTTTGAGGGTGAGCTTGTTAGGGTTAGGTCTGCGATTAACTCCTTCCTCAGGGGTAGTGATAATATTGCTGTGGTTGTGGTTGGTCAGTATGGTTGGGGTAAGAGTGAGTTTCTTGATGCAATTGAGGCTGAGGCGTATAGGCTTGGTTTGAGAACCCTCAGGCTACCGCTTACCTTTGGTCTTGATATTGGTACCGTCATTAACTCCCTGCTCAAGGTTCGTGGCGAATCCATGGAGCCCGTACTGCTGCTTATTGATGAGGCTGATGAGGTTAGTAGGGTTGTGGAGCTTAGTAATGCGTTGAACCCAGGTGATGCGGGTAGGGTTAGGGACATGGTCATTAGGCTTGGTTCCCTGATCAGGGCTTTGATAGAGCCAAGGAACTATAGGGATGTACTTGGTGTTGATCCAAGGAGGTTGGGTAGGGTCATGCTTATCCTGGCGTTCACGCCCCAGCTTTACTACAACATTCTCAGGAACATGGTGCCCGACGTCTTCGATATAACGAGGGGTAGGGTTTACGCCGAGATAGTCCTTGACGAGAGGATGCCGCTATGGCTTTATGAGGCCATGCTGACCCAGAGATTCAACGCCTACTCAACCAATGAGAGACTTGAGCTTATAAGGAAGGGGTTGATGAATCCGTTATATCCATTAAAGCGTGAGTACTTAGCCACGTTGTACGAGCTTGTGGCCAACACAGAGAGTGGTAAGGCATCACCGAGGGCTCTTGTGAAGTTCACATCAAAGCTTCTGGATTTTCTTGTTGATAGGGGTGAGGAGCTAAATTATGGTGCATTCGAGGAGTTCCTAAGAATGGAGGTCTCCACCGGCGAGTTAAAGGCATCCCTTGATGCGTTAGGTGAGGGACCAAGTGATGACAAGAGCCAAAGGGTCTTCAAGGCATTACTACTGTCTGGCACTCCAAGGACTATTAATGAACTAAACTCAGAGCTTGGTTTTGACTCTACCCCCGTCGTGAACGCATTAGTTAAGGCTGGCCTTGCCGAGGAGGTTCAGATTGTTAGGGTTAGGTTGGATGCTGAGGCATTGGATAGGATAAATAATGAGCTGGTGAGGCTGGGCATGGCACCCATTGAGGGTGACTTGAGGGATATCTCGATTAGTTATGGTTCGTATTACACGGCATATGAGGATGGCCCAATGATATACATAATCCTGCCCAGCAATGCCAAGGCCGACTTTACGAACGTCATTAGGGCATTTCAAGCATCTCCACGCCTCCATAGGTTGTTAGTCTTTGGTAGGGAGCTTGAGGAGATTGTTAGGGCTAGGGAGGAGGTTAGTAAGGCCATTGGGATCTTCAACTCATTCCATGAGGAGTTGGCTGCAGAGATCGTTAGGGCTGCCGTGAACTTCCAATCAACGTTATACCCGGTACTCCAGAATACCTGGGCTACGGTTTATGAGGGTCCTCTCGATGCTAGGCTTGGGGTTGTGGTTGGTCTTGATGTTGACATTAATCAATTGGTTAGGTTCCTGGGTAAGGTGATTAATGAGGGTGTCATCACGATTAACGGTCAGGAGAGGGTGCTGGATGCTCTGCTCGTTGTGGTTGCTTCGAGGTCGTTATTGACCAATGACATTATTAAGAGTGTTAGCGGCGTTTTAGGTAGCTTGTCCTGGAAGGTGGTTTTGGGCCCGGTCGGTGAGTTTGTTTACTTCTCCGTGTTTGGTTCTGACGATGTCGACGCTCTTAGGTCGATAATCATAGGGTCTAGGCTTGAGAGGGTGGATAGGGTTCCTAGGGAGTATGCTGTATTCCTTGAGAAACTGAATGAATACAGAAACGAGGTATCAGCGTTTAGGGATAAGGTTAGGCAGAGGATTCTTAGGTACACAATGGCCATTAGGCGTGGTGCCAAGGAGTCCAAGGAGTCCGTGATTAGGCACATAGTGGAGGCTTGGGTTAAGGGCGAGGACCTAAGTGACCAACCTGAGGTGTTTAGGGATGAGAGCGGTAAGGCTAGGGTGAGCGCTGTCGAGGAGAGCTTCATAAACTACCTCAGGTCGCTTGGAAAGCGCAGTTTCACATCGAAGGAGCTTGAGTACCTAATAAGGAGGCTATACCCAACGCACCTATGGAGGGAGTTCAGGGAGGGCGACTTGATAAGGCTATTGAGCTTAAGGGGGTTACTACTGCCGGTCAATGCTGAGTTCACGGAATACGCACCATACGACCCGGAGATCGTGCCTCAAGTCCTCAAGATTCTCGAGGAGCACCTAGCAAGTATTAATGAGGCTGTTTCGAAACCGCTCACAATAAGTGTGGATAAGCTTAGTGAGAGGATTGAGGTTAAACCCGGCATTAATATTCAGGGTAACGACTGTGAGAAGCGCCTATCGCTGCTTAGGGCTGTTCCGGAGACATCCAGTGATTTCCTTAGGAGGTACTCATCATTCATGCTATGTGTTGATGCGTTGAGGGATGAGGTTGGGCAAAGGTTTGAGGAGTTGAACAACGACCTGGCAACCATATCAACACAACTTAATAGCGTGGTTAACGACGTAGTGGGTAAGCTCGGCGAAATCAAGAGCAGCCTAGGCAATACCCTACCGAGAATATCGGCCGAGATCAGTGATAGGGTGGATAACATGTTGGGTAGGATCAAGTCATACCTAGCGAGGATCAATGGTCTCGAGCTGGACAATCTCAGGGAGAGCCTACCAACGATACTCGAAGCAATAAATTCAGAAGCGGGCAAGGTGATCGAGTTGGTGAGTAAGGTGAGGAGTATTGAGGATAGGATTAGGGAGTACGAGGAGTTATCGACAGTACTATCTAACGCCTCGGTCATCACGAACCATAGGGTTGTCGTTATGGGCGTTGAGGACTTCGAAGAAGACATAGCACTACTACTGCGTACTGAATCAGCCGAGGCATTGGGTAGGTACTTGAATGAGCTTGAGCAGGTTATTGAGGCTAGGCGTAGGGAGTTAGGCGATGTGCTCAGTAATGCTAACTCCATAATTAATAGGTACGCCAGGATAACGGCTTGGTTAAAGAAGAGGAGTAGTAACAAGGTGGTTAGTAAGGTATTAAGTAACGGCGTTCCCGAAATACCGACCCCATCACCAAACCTTGATAATGCCAAGCACATAAGTGATGCTGTAAGGGAGGTTGATCAAATCCTCGAGAGCATAGGTAAGGCACTTAATGTCCCCAGCAACCTAGTGATTAGTGTTGCATCACTAGGGCCTAACGTGGGTATTGATGAGGAGAACTTGGCCAAGGAGTTGGGTATCAGCATTGATGTTGTTGGCAAGTATCTCGAGGTTCTATGGAAGGCTGGTTTGATCGATAGGAGGTACGTAACATGAGGTGGTGATAGTGAAGGTCCTAGTCCTAGGTGTAAATAGGGGGTGCGTGGGGGATGAATTCTTCGTATGCGGTGGGAATTTGACCAACGCCGATGTGGTTATAGATCTCTCCAGCACATTGAAGAACCTAGACGTAGCGGCCCAATTAATAATTTCATCCAATCCTGAGGGGCTCGTTAGTATTAAGAGGCGTGTTGTTGGCGAGATCATGGTTGGTGGTGCGGTTTTGAGGACGTTGATTGGTCTCGGGGAGCTTGTTGGCGAGCCTGCAATAAGGGGTGTCAGGGGTGAGGTGTTCGGTGTTTCTGTGAATGGTAAGGTCGTGTTGTTCGCGAGACCATTAATGATAAACCTGATCCACAATAGGGAGCCGCTGATTAATGAGATAAAGCTACTGCTCAACAATGCACCACCCAGCGTTAGTATTGACAGTGCGATTAATGAGCTAGTTTCGCTGGTGTTATCGGAGAGGCGTAGCAAGAGGGTTTCGAGGACATTGGCCTACCTGGAGGGTTTGTTACAGGATGGTGATGCCAGCAAATTACCGCCCTACATAATGGATATACTAACGTCAATAGGCGCCGTACGTGGCAACATCGTTGATAGAGGCTTGGTTGAGCGGTTGATTAATGAGGTTAGGGCTAGGGTGTACCCAAGGAGGGGTTAGGATGTTCAATGACGTGGTGATTAACCTACTCGAGCTCATGGAAACAAGGATAGCCCAGATTAGGGATAGGGCTTCCGAGATAGTTAAGGAGGCTGGCGAATTTGCAAACCAGGTGATCGAGGTATCACCAATCACTAAGCCGATTAGGTTCGTTGCCGTTGATTCAGGGTTTGCGGAAATCACGTACTTCGGCTTTAGGGTATCCGTAATAAACGTAGCCGTACTAATAAGTGCGGGGGGTAAAGGTAGGGTATTGACAATGTTCGAGCCAATACTCGGAGCCTCTGGTGAGGAGTTGGAGAGGGTTGCGCTTGATATGGAGGTTAGGTACGCATTGGATGCACTTAGGAAGTTTCACGTAAACCTCCTACTACTTGACGGTGCGGTGATTGGTAGGCGTGATATCGATAAGGTGGATGTACCGGTCCTAGCGCATGTTAAGGACGTTAGGATTAATAGGTACTCCCAATCCATCACCGAGCCTGGGTTCAGGGATTACATGAATAAGGCCCTACAGGTTATGGAAGAACCCCTAATAGCCCACGTAATCCTCGAGACCTACAGGTCCAGTAATAAAACTAGCAATAATGCATTGATTACAAAACCCTACGTGGTGGGTAAGGTCTGTGGTAGGGATGTTTATGGTTTCTACGTTCAATACATACCATCGGCACTACCAATATATGTGGAATACCTCGGTGACCCAAGCCTCATTAAGGACCTCATCTCAGCACTGGCACCACTATCCACAATGCCGAGGCTGGGTTACCCCGCACCATTGTATATAGTCGATAGGGTGGCCAGGGTTAATTCGGACTTTAGGGGCATGGTCAGGTTGATAATGGAGAAGTTAGGTGGTGACGTGTTAAGCGAGCTCAGGGGGATGTACCTAAGGATGAACCTTAATGATTATGTGAAGTCCAATTAAGGTTTAATTATATCATTGGGCTTCGGAGTTACTAAGTACATTACTGCAAATGCGGCCGATATTGCTGCAATTGCGGTTATGGCGGTAATGAGGATAGTCCCCTTCATTGAGGAAATGCGTCCTCCACTTATTTATAATATCTTATTGTAGTTGCCCAGGGAAACAACTTTATTAGCAGGGTTGGGTTTGTTTTTGTGGTGATTAGGTCTAGGACGCTGCTGAGTTCATGATGAATTGAACCCGGTATGACCAAAACTTATGCTATGTATACATGTTATGTTGCAATAACAATTAAATAGATAAGGCAATGAATAGTGTTAAGGTTTGGATGTTGATTTACATTGTCGATGCGATGAATGAGTTGAGGAGGTGTGTTGCGTTGTATGATGAGTTTGAGTGCTCGGCATACTTAAGTAGGAAGTATGGTACGTGGTTTCTCAGGTTGAGTGATGAGGATGCCGACCGTATACTTAATGAAGCGTCTAGAGTTTGCACCCAGGTGGAGGGTAGTTTCCTCTACTGCATATTCTGCCTTGGTTCCCAATGTGGTATGGAACCCTCTGAAACCATTGTTAGGTATATCCTCGATTGTCTCGATAAATTGAACATTAGCCAAAACGTGAGGGTTACGTTGAGGAACATGCTTAATAAGGCGTTGGAGGTTAGGTCAGAGGTGGTGTGTAGCAGTGAGTAGGGTGGTTAGGTTATTCCTGGGTGGATTGTTTAATGAGTTGACCCAGGACATCTATAGGCGGTGGTTTGTTTATCAGATGAGGGTTTCGCAGGCGTTGCTTATAGCATCATTGGTATCGTTCATAGTGGGGTCGGTGGTTTTGGCTTTTCGTCACGTGCCACATCACGCGTCACTGCATGGACGCTTGATGCTGGGCGGTTTAGTGCTTTTTTACGTCGGCATAATGTTTAGTCAACATCCGGGGTTTACTAGGGTCATGCCGAGCCCGCCAGCCTCATTGCTCATAGGTGCTCTATCCCTTGCCTGGTTCATCACGTACGTACTCGATTTATGGTTTAGCTGGGTGGTTGGTTTAATCTTCGTTATTTACTACATAGCGTTGCTGATTAGGGGTGGGTTGGGTAGGATCCCCCTGTACTGGCCAAACACCTTCTTCCTAAGTGGCCTGGTTAGTCTTGCTGTGGCGCTCTACACGGGTGGGCCGGGGATAATCACTTTCCCAATCGCGTCAATAGTTAGCCTGATTAGGCGTGTCGAGAGTAGGCAGCGGCCTCAATACGTAGTTGATTTACTATATGTCGCATTACTACCAATAATGACGTACTTCATGAACGCTCCAGTGCTTATGTGCCGCCAGGCTTCTCTCTGCCGCTTAATGCTAGTATTTCCTCTGATAATATACTTAGTTATCGCCCTAATGTCCCTACTCACATTCGTCGTAATCGGCATACCTGGGAGCTTCAGGTCCTGGGTTAGGACCATATACTCAAGGGCATACCCAATAGGTTCAGTACTTACTAGGGCGTCTCTCGTGATCGCAGCAATACTGGCTCTCGTGAGCGTCACCAAGCTTCTTATTGTTCCCGTGCCTGAAATCCTACATCTATTGTTCATCGGCTTCGTCGCGACTGTCATGTCTGTGCTGTGCATACCAATGCTTAACCCAGGGATTCTATGGTTCTCGATGAGGTTCTACGGGATTTCTGGGTATGAAATACCGGCGCTATTGTTCATCTCGGCACTATTAAGGACCCTCTACTTCTTAGTAAGTCCCCTATTGGTCATGGTCTCCCTACTGCTCGTGCTCGTGGTCTACGTCGAGGTTGCGGTATCCTACCTAAGCGGTGAGAGGGTTCAGGTTTTCTGAGGAGTTATGAGGTGGTTGAGTATTGCATTCGCTATTAACCTGGCTATCCTGATCGGTTCGGGTCTCTTACCCTCCCTAGTGAACTTCCTGATTAGAGTCCTCGCTGTCCTATAGTCAATATTTACGAACCTGACATACACCCTCACATTACCAGGTAATAGTATCTCCTTCGGCTTACCCAACTTCTCATAAAGTGCAATCCTCACATCGGAATCATCGGGGAATAACTTTCTTAATGCATTGATTACATCACCCTCGGGCTCTTCAAACGCTAGGCATAGGATTGGTATGTCGAGCTTTCTTGCTAATTCCTCGAGATCGATTATGTTATACCACGATATTATGCACCCATCGATCATTAGGAATTGAATGTCATTCCTACCAAGCGATTCGTAGAGTCTCGCTATGGATTCCGTGGCGTCCAGACCACCAACCGTGGTCCTACCCAAGGACACCCCATCTATCATGCCGTCACTCCTCATAACCACACCCACCAATACGGAGTATGGTGAACCAAGCCTAAAACTCTCGGCTACACCTAATGCCCTAACCCCAGGCTTGCTAATTAGTGACTCAGCCATACACAGGGTTAATACTAACTAAGAAGGAAGTATATATGAATTTGAGTTATAACCTCGGCTTTAACCCAAGCCTAACCAATCCATCCCTCAATTTCTGAACCTCCTCATCACTCAACGGTCTTAGGTATGGCTCCTTTACCGTGCCAAAGTCATAACGTAGTAGGTGGACAAGCTTATAATACGCATCAACACCTGGGTAATCCCTAATCAACTCCCTAACCCTGGCAATCAAATCCTGCCTCTCAACCGCAGACTGAAGCTTACCTGCCTTGAAATCATCAAACATCTCTCTCATCACCTCAGGGAGTACGTTAGCCATGGCCGATATGCACCCCTTAGCCCCAACCATTAGCGCTGGTAATATTGTGGAATCGGCGCCATTAAGTACTGTTATTCCCAGCCTCACGTGACCCATTATTTGCGTTATATCCCCGGTACTATCCTTAACGCCAACTATCCTAACGCCATCGCTTATTAACCTAGCCACCAGGTCGGGTGTTACGTTAAAGCCCGTGTTCTGTGGTATATTGTATATAAAGATTGGTAGTTTCGTGAGCTCAGAGAGCTTTGAGTAGTACCTCCTTAGGGTTTCGTAGTCTGGTTTGTAGTATATTGGTGGTATTGAGGATATAGCAACAGCACCAAACCTCTCCGCAAGCCTAACGGTCTCAACAACATCACCCCAATCAAAGGAGAACACATGAACAATCAACTGCTTATTCGTATGACTCATGATTACCTCGAGAACCTCCCTCCTCTCATCGATTGTTAAATACGGACCCTGACTCGTTGTGCCAAATGGGTAAAAACCATCAACCCCAGCCTTCGTTAACGACTCAACATGCCTCACCAGGGATTCCACATCAAGCCTACCATTTTTGAATGGTATTGCCAGCGCAACGAATATTCCCTCCATCGAGTTATGTGATCGGTATGCATTAATAAGTCTGTCTATTACCTGTTTTAATTATACCATTATGGCTCCTGCACGATCTTACGTTCATTGCCCTCCTTCACAAGCCTAACAACCCTATAATTAATACCGGTATTCCTTGCTGCATTCACTACATCAATCATCAAATCCTCGGATTGCGTGGTAATTATTACCTGACCAACCAAGCCCTCCCTAACCAACCTAGCCAACAACGATGCAAAGGCCCTCCTAATATTTTGATCAACGTAGGGTATTGGCTCATCCATGAGTAGGAAGTCTATGTTGTGGCTGGTCGCCCTATAGACGCTTAATAGGAATGAGAGGGCTATCGTTAGTCTCTGCCCATCGCTTAATCTCGAAACCGTGACCTTCCTACCACCTGGTCTGAAGGCATAGAGCGTGTACTCGCTGACGACGCCAACCACGCCCCTATCCCTAACCGTAACCTCGATACCAGCACCTTCAAGGTCCTCGTATGGGTATAGGGTCTTGAAAATTGGTCCTACATTGTCACGAACGAGTTTTATCATCTCATCCCTAACCCTAGCCTGAACATCCCTAATCCCAGCCCTAATCCTACCAAGCCTATTATAGAACCCCTCCAGGAAATCAAGCCTCCTCCTAAGGGTCGATGGATCCTCCTTATCCAAACCAACCCTCGACAATATCAACTCCAACCTACTGAGCTCCGCCGAGTCTTCACTTAATTTATTCCTAACCTGGGTTAATTTGTCGCTGATATACTTAATGTCATCCTCGAGCTTAATAACGGTGTTCGTATCTAAACCGAGGCTTGCAAGTTGTTTCTTAAGCTCATCCTCCCGTGCTCTCAACTTCTCAAGCTCCCTATACTTCTTGAGGTAGGATATTGCTTTATCAACATCATCAATCTTATCTCTAAACTCATTAATGAACCGCATGAGCGTCTGTATTCTCTTATCTAAATCCCTAATGGAGCTATCAATAGTCTCCAACCTAGTGATTAAGGCCTCGAGTCTTGATTTGACCTCACGCGCCCTCTCAACTGCTGCTTCATAATCATCAACTATTGCACGTAAGGATTCCATCCTCATCAAAACCTTCTCTAACTCATTAATTCTATCCCTAATATTATCAATGCTCTCCATGCCCTCCTTAGATGACAATTCTTTAATCCTTCTCGCTATCGTTTCATAATCCTCGTCACTCAATGACTTACCGCACACAGGGCACTTATCTGTATGTGTTGTCAATATGTATTGAAGGACATTCAATAGTGATGACCTAAATCCCTCCTCAGCATTTATCTTCTCTAGTTTTGCTCTCAATTCCTCAAGCTCTCTCCTAATCCTCTCAGGCTCACCATACTTACTAACCAAGTCCCTATACTCCCTAACCCTACCCTCCTCCTGGGCAAGCCTCCCCTCAAGCTCCCTCAAGGATGCCTTCTCAGACTCGGCCTGTAACTCGAGGTCCTGGCGAACCCTACCTAAGTAATCCTTATCCTCGGTGAGCTTATCCCTTAGTTTAACCAGGTTCTCAAACGCCGTGTATAAACGTTCTAAGGCATCGGCAAGGTTATCGTTCGTTATAACCAATTTCTCCAGTTCCTCAGCATCCTTAACTAATGCGAATTCCTCAAGCCTCTCAATAAGCGCGTCCCTCAGCCTTTCAAGCCTTAACCTAATGCTTGTTTCATTAATGTCCCTCACATTGGCCTTGCTCAACTCCTCCTCGATACCCTCCCTCCTCAATCTAGTGGCTATGTAGTTACTATAAACCTCCTCAACACCCCTCAAACCCTTTAGTAATTCATTCCTCTTGAGTAATAACTCATTGTATGCCTTGCTCAACTCCTCCTCCTCGCCCCTCAACCTATCTATCTCAGCCCTAAGCTCGCTCATCTTCTCCCTAGCCCTCTCAATGGATCCATACTTGCTCGTTATCTCAGGAAGCTCCTTAATACTAGCCAACCTCTGCCTAAGCTCTGTAATCAACCTCTCAATCTGGGTCATGGGTAACGACTTATTGAGATTATCAAGGATCTCGAGACCAAACAACTTATCAATTAAGATACTTCTCCTTACAATGCTACCGTAGACCAATGCCTCAAGAGCCCTATGTGTAACCAAGACAAACCTCTCGAAATCATCATCGTCGATACCCAGCAGCTCGATAATTCTCCTATCAGCATCCTCACCCTTAATAACCACCGAATCAATGATAGCCCTTACGGTCTCCCTCGCAGAGTCACCACTCCTTCTTAATGCCCTAGTTACGCTAGAGCCATCACTAAGTGTTAGCCTAATCGTCGTCTCATCAACCTCCTCATTAATTAAATCGACCAATTTGGATATCCTCTCCTTAACCTCAAGCTGTGTACCATACAAGGCGTACTCAATGGCCTGTATTATGCTTGTTTTACCGGATCCCACGGGGCCATGGATTACGTTAATACCATCACCAAAGGTGATCCTACGCTCATTACTAAAGCCCCTGAAATCCCTAATGACGAGCTCCTTAATCCTAATCCTCACCCATGCTCACCTCAACACCCACCTCCCTCAATACCTCATTAATTACCTCAAGCACGCCCCGTCTCCCCCTCTCCTTATATGCCGTGTAGAGCTTTATCGCTAATTTCGCATCCTCGCCAAGTCTCTCCTTAAGTAATTTGGTTATTAATTCATCTAATTCACCCATTCCCACCACCCCTCCTCTTCAGCACCTCAATCCATGGGTTATTGCTTAGGAAGTCGGGTAACTCGTTGGCTACATTACTCTCCCTGTCTCCTGAAGGTGTGATTGTCGTGGTAATGCCCATACTCTCTAATTTGCTTACTTTATTTGCTAGGTCATTGACTATATTCTCTATCTTCGATAATCTCTCTTTCAATTCTGAAACATCCCTCATCAACGACTTTACATCCAGCTTCTCCACGCTACCCTTTAAATCATCTAGCTCCCTCTCAATCTCACTAATCCTCCTCTCAATACCCTCCCCAACACCCTGCTGTAACTGAATTGGTATGCTAGGTATTAACTCCTCAACAGCCTTATCCGGATCCCCTAATGTGTTTGCAATATCGTATAGGTAAACACCAACCCAATGGCTCCTAAACAATTTCCCATTTATTAAGCCACGGGCATTGCGTGGGAATGCTATGTACGCTTTATTGTACTTCAGCCTATCCTTCATGGTCGCACTCAATTCGTCAATGATGTATGATTCCGTTGGGAATTCCTCACTGGATATCCTGACATAAATCTTGTTATTACCTTCAATCAGTACCAACTCCCTATCGCCCTCATACTCCAGCCTAAGCCCCCTCCTTGAAAACCACTCCTCAAGGACCTTCTTCGCAATATCAATACTCATTAGCTCTACATTAAATTACACTATCATCTCCCCTTTTTAACCTAATTGAGTCAAGAAACCCAGTTGGGTAGGTTATTATGAGTTGTTCAGTGGAGGTAATACCAACCCTCCTTAGTCCTCTCGTTCCACTTCACATTACCCGGCAATGCATAGCCATATATTATCGCACCCTTCCAAACACTGAACTGTGGATCCTTAACCATACTAATACTTAACCTGTTAGCCAGGTCTGGCAACCTCTCAGAAACCATTATCCTCACCTTATCAACACTATTAACAGCAACATCCTCAAGTCCAGGCGGTACAGACCAATTGAAAGCCCCACCACTGAGTATTATCGTACTCATTATCTTATCCTGAATCTCCACAGGAACCCTCCTGATACTGGTTATTAAAGCCTCCGCGAGATCCATCTCACCGTAAAATACCATATCGCCGACCGTGGCATCCTCAATCACAAGCCTACCCTGTTGAATATAACTCGTGAATAATTCATGCCTCGGATTAAACACCACCTCCCCAATCAGGAACCTCATCCATGCGGTATCCTTAAGCTCAACCTCGACCAATGGGTTAATCTTAATCCTTATGGAAAACCTATTAGGGTTCTCCTTAGCCTTTTTAATAGCCTCGTCTAAGTTCTTAGGAACAAGGCCGGCGGTTCTCTTTACAATCTCAATAACGTACTCATCCTTGGCTAGGTCACCATAGCCCGAGTCCTTAAGTACCTCCCTGGTCACGGCATTAGCTTCAGAACCGCCTCTGTTGAGGGCCACGATACCCTCCCTAATGGGCCCGTAGCTGATGGGTACGAGCTGTATATTACCGTGTCCAGCCTCTATGACCGTGCATGTGACAGCCTTCTCGGCGATCGCTACGGCGAAGGGTTGGTCGATTATGGTGACGGCTTGCAGCAACTTACCGCCGAATTCATTATCTAACTCCTTATGTATCTCGATCATCCTATCCCTCATGTAATCAGGTGCCAATGCCGATAGGGCGACCACGAGGAAGAAGCCCCTAAAGTCCGACCTTCTCGAAAAGTCTGAATAGAATTGGGAGAAACCGTACCTGGCGAGCTCCTTAGTTATCTTCCAGGAATCCTCATCCTCCCTCCTAATTATGCCATCCTTAAGCGGATAACGTAGGTTTCTTATGGCATCCCTAATTGAACTTAGGTACTTGGGTATTTCATCACCAACCACAACACCTCTCTCGAGAACCTCCCTGGGTACAAGCAACTTTATGCTCTCAGGCAGGTCTCTCAAGAATAATCCACGGCTTTGCACCATGTATGGCTTATCCCTGAGCGTTATTGGTCCGTACTTAAAGTACCCGGTACCGAAATCCTCTGCATACACGTAATTCAACTTGTACTTGCCCTCATCCATCATTAGCATCACCAAATCGCCTTTATCGTAATGAACTCATTATTAAACATTATTACGTACGTATCGTCGAACGACTTAACCCTAGGCTTCAGGTAATCCCTTAACTCATTAGGTAATGATTTTATTGTATCATTGAAGCAATCCACGACTCTACTGAGGAGATTCTTTATATCCTCACTTGTTGTCTCCACATAAAACATTGCTTGATACTTAATCCCGTTGTCGATAGCCATGAACTTGATGTTAAGGCCGTTCAGGATACACGTTATGAATTTACGTCCCTCTCTCACGACATCGTCACCATTCCTAATCTCCCCAACCTCGCACTTTGGGCATTCCACAATGGCTTATTAGCAATAAGGTTTATAAGGGAATTGCGCTTTGGTGGTTTCGAGATTATAAGGTGCATGATACTATGGAAAGTCAATTAATCCTCGAGGTTAGGGATCTTGGGAACATAATAGTCAAACTTGAAACGGCAATATCGCCAATAACATACTCAAGGTTGAGTAAGTCTTTACCTACCAGAACCAATGCAATAAGGTATGGACAGCTCATCATAATGCCCCTTGATCTAGGTGTTATTAGTGAGGGTAAGAGGACGAGCCTTAGACCGTATGAGGTTGGTTATTGGGTTAAGAAGAGGAGTCTCGTTATTGCCCTGGGTAGCATTGACTTGGGAGAGCAGGTTAATGTCCTGGGTTATGTAATGTCTGGTGTTGACTTGCTTGGTAAATTGAATGGTGGACATTCGATAAGGATCTCGATTAAGTAACTGGGGATTAAGCTTTTAAAGGCTACAGGGAATACGAAACGGCGAAAGGGAATATGAGCACTCAAGAGACAACAATACTAGTTGGTAAAAAACCAACCACAAGTTACGTAATAGCGACGGTAATGAGCTTCAACGCAGGAGCAAAGAAAGTAATACTAAAGGCCAGAGGCGGTGCAATAGCTAGGGCGGTCTCCACTGCCGTGATGATAAGGGATAAGTTCCTTCCAAACCAGGTGAAGATAAGCGACATAAGGCTCCTGACGGACAAGGTGACTGGGCAGGGAGGCAAGGAGAGGAGCGTTGCTGCGATAGAGATAGTGCTTGAGAGGTTGTAATAGGCTAAGTGATTCAGCCGTTAAAATCAAAATTAAGTAAATTTAACGTGTATATTTTATTGTTTCCAGTAGTGTATTTCTAATTTCCTCCAGCAACGCAACAAGAACAAGTAAGGCGCTACGTCTATTCGTGGCGATTAGCGGCATGACCTTAACCTCATACGGTACCTTCAGTATACTCTTTATGATAGGAATATCCACGGCATTTGGTAGATCCTGTTTGTTAGCCGCGATTATGTGTGGAGTATCTGGAAAGTTATCCCTGAAGAAGCTGTACATATTCATAGCCTCCTTAACCCTCTCCTCGCTGGAACTGTCTACGATGAATAGGTAACCGTGCATACCCCTGGCTATTATCTTCCACATGAAACTAAACCTCTCCTGGCCTGGAACACCAAACAAGTGAACTACCAAGTCCTCCCTAATCTTCATCCTACCATAATCAAAAGCCACAGTAGTGCTCCTCTTACCATCAAGTTCGTTTTTTGTCAATGGCACGTCGGTTTCTATCGGTAAAACCTCACTAATTGTCTTAACGAACGTGGTCTTACCAGCGCCGTATGGTCCAGCTATCACAATCTTCAGTATCTTGATTGGCATAGTGGGTCACCTAGAGTGATGCCTTGCTCTTGATGAAGTTTATGACATCCTCAATATCCTTAGGTGTTATTTCGACGTTTATAACTTCAATCAATTCCTCCTCACTAACCTTAATCAACTTACCCAATAAATCATACAACTTATCAGAGTACTTCTCAAGTAGTATTCGCATTAGCCCTATCGAGGCTTCGGAGTTGCTGATAACCATTAAGTAACCCACGTTCTTAATACCCATTAGTTGTATTATACCATCGGTGCCTTGCATGAGAACATAGTCAACACTACCAATAGGTAACGTGGATACCAGGCTTTTCAATGATGATATGAAGCGTGGTGCCGCAAAGAAAGTATTGCCTGCGTTGATCAATACAGTGTTTGTTGTGTAAGCTATCACGGTACCTTCCCTATCCATTACATAAACAGCCTTTATCTGATCTGGGCTTTCTGAGATGATCTCCTCAGTTGATAGCCTAATGTCATTTATTATTCTTTGAATGCTGGCGTCCACGTTGCTTTCTATTTAACATAATTTTTAAACCTTTCGATTTCTCTTGCACCGTGAAGTTCACGTATGTAAATTCGTAATGCGCAAATGCCCATAATAAGTTTTTTAAATACGTGATGCCAAGTTACATAGATGATAACGATAAAGGGTTACGTGGTAAGTAAGACATTGGTTAATGACCCAACCGGTGGAAGAATGATAGCAATACAGATAGTCGAGGAGAGGGAATCACCAGGCCCTGTGATTACCGGTACTGATGAGACATCGCAAATGATGCGTGATGTAATGCCACTTGTGCAGCAATTACTTAGGTCAATGCCGATGGTTGGCCCATTAATGAGTGGTAAGGTTCCAATACCGAGACTTCTAATCTGGCTTAATGAGGATGAGGCAGAGGCTTTGGGACCTAAGCTTGATGTTGGTGATGTTGTCGAAATAAGGATTGATAATGGGAAGCTCGAGTTAGTTAAGGTATAGTGTTAAATCTTAACGTCAAATTCCTCACTTAATTTAAGTAAATCCTTAAGCTTAATCCTCACGTGTTTACCATTTGGTAGCGTCCTAACGATCACGAAGGGAATCAATCCTCTACGCACCTCCTCAAGTGCGATGGCTATTGGATCATAGGTACCAAGCTTTTGCGGATCAATCAGTGGTTGTGCACCCATAGCCAATTGCCTAGCTCTGGCTGCCACAATCCTCGCTAGTTCATACTTAGTTATTCTAGGTGGGTATGTTAACCTACCCTTAGCCAAATCCTCGATCCTCTTTAGGATATCAGCAAGTGCATCCTCCTTTAATACAGGATTTTGTGTTTGATTTGAGGAGGACATTGAGGAAACCGTAATAAAAATCGTTTAAAAACCTAACCTAGTTGATTTTTATTACTCGGTTTTTGATGAGGACTCTTCCTCACTCTCTGTTTTGCCCTTTGATTTACCGCCACCGGTGGACTTCGTTTGCGCAGCAGCCACTATATCATCTATCCTAAGTATCATTATTGCAGCCTCGGCGGCGCTCCTTATCACCTGCTTCTTAACCAGCAATGGATCAACGATGTTTAGCTTAAGCATGTTGGCAACCTTACCATTAAGCACATCAACACCGGCATCTACCTCACCACTGTCGTGTCTCCTCCTTAACTCTGCTATGGCATCCACTGGATCAAGACCAGCCGTTAGGGCTAGTATTGTTGGTACATGCTCGAGAGCTTCTGCGAACTTGAGTACGGATAACTGCTCCTTACCAGGCAACTTCCTACCCCACTCCCTAATCCTCCTGGCTATCTCCATCTCGAAGGCGCCACCGCCAGGCACTATCTTGGGCTCCCTGTACAAGTCCCTAATCACATGTAGTGCATCCTGCATTGATCTTTCAGCCTCGTCGAGGACCCTGTCCGCCGCACCCCTAATCAGTATTGTGACAGCTCTCGGGTTCGGACATTGCTCGACAAACACCATCTTCTCCTCACCAACCTTCCTCTCCTCAACGAGACCTGCTGTGCCAAGGTCTTCTGGCTTTATGTCCTTTATGCTCGTGACTATCTTAGCACCGGTTGCTTTGGCAAGCTTCTCGATATCGCTTCTCTTAACCCTCCTAACAGCCATTATGCCTCTCTTGGCTAGGTAGTGCTGGGCGACCTCGTCAATGCCCTTCTGCGTAATAACCACGTTTGCCCCAACCTCGGCTAACTTATCAACGTATGACTTCAGTATGTTGGACTCCTCCTCCAGGAACGCCTTTATCTGGGTGGGCGATGAGACCGATATCTTGGTGGTCCACTCGGGCTTCTCTATCTCAAGCGGTGCATCTAGGACCGCGATCTTAGCGTTGACGACTCTCTTCGGCATGCCTGGGTGTACAACCTCCTTGTCAAGGACAATGCCTTGTATTAACTGGGTTTCAGCGAGTGATTGTCCCTTCTTCTTCTCAAGCTTTATCCAATCCAGGTCTAGGTTGTATTTCCCGTTAACCTTCTCCACGGCAATTGTTGACGCATCAACCGCAACCTTAGCTAGGTAATCCCTAGCCTCAGCCACTATCTTGCTACTTAGTGAATTCATAGCCACAAGGGCTAGTTGATTCTTGTCCTCGACGTTTATTGACTGCGCTATCTCATCAGCAACCTGTATTGCGTAATCCATAGCCTTCTTATAACCATCAATAATTATTGTTGGGTGGATACCCTCGTCAAGCAGCTCCTCAGCAAGCTCTAGCAGCCTACCTGCAACAACAACGGCTGTTGTTGTTCCATCACCAACCTCCGCATCCTGAGCCTTGGCAACCTCAATGAGTAACTTGGCGGCTGGGTGCTGAACCTCCATTTCCTTCAGTATTGCAGCTCCATCGCCAGTTATTGTAACGTCTCCGAAGGCATCAATGAGCATTTTATCCATGCCCCTTGGACCGAGGCTTGTTGATAGTATTTCGGCAATGACCTTCGCAGCCATTATATTACTCCTCCTCGCATCAGCCCCCGTTGTTCTTTGGGAACCCTCCTTAAGAACCATTACTGGGACTCCGCCCTTCTGCTGTGTGCTTGTGCTCATCGGAGGGTCCGTAAATCACTTCTATAAAAACCTTTCTAATCCGTGAACGTAATAATCCTCAGTAACGACAATCCGAAACGGCTAGGACCTAAAGGGCCGTAGGTAATAAGGTGAGAAAAACATAAGTATTAATGTTTTCTTGCCCTTGCGATGGATTTAGGGCATGTACTAATGATCGTACTAGCGTTATCATTCGTAATACCCTGGGCAGTGGTTAGTTCATACTCTATGGAACCAACACTCGAGGTTGGCGACCTAGTGGTGATGATACCACCTAGCGGTTCATGCCAATCATTGCTTGGCCACGTGGCCATTTATTACTCACCCCAGTTCAGTGACTATATAGTGCATAGGGTAATGTCTATTGAGAACTCGCAGGGATGCACATATGTATTTAAGGGCGATGCAAACCTTGGGCCTGATCCATACCCAGTACCTAGGTTTGATGTTGTTGGTGTTGTTCAGTTTGTAATGCCACAACTCGGTCTCCTAAGTCTATCTTATAGAACGTACACAGCATTATTGTACATACTCGGTCTTATAATACTGGTGGTAGTTCCGGCGTATGTTTTAGATAAATAATTATTCGTTGTTTAATGGGAAAAAACGTATTAATTTCCCAATTATTGGTTACGTAATGGATGAAAGCACTATTCAGGATGTTACCGAGAGACTCGAGGGTCGTGAATACATTAAGGGTAGGAATGGGAAAATATTCGTACTCAGGGAGTTCGAAATAACGGATTTGAACACTGTGGTTTCAATAAATAGGCGAGTTCTTCCTGAAAACTACCCGGAGTTTTTCTTTGTTGAGCATTACAGGAGCTTTCCAAAGGCCTTCATAGTATCTGAGCTTGATGGGAAAGTCGTGGGTTACATGATGAACAGGGTTGAGTTTGGCTGGAGTTACATATGGAAGGGCAAGCCGACCAGGAAGGGTCATGTGATATCAATAGGCGTTCTACCCGAGGCGCGTAGGTTGGGTATTGCGCATAACATGATGATTAGGGGTATGAGGGCCATGAAGTACTTCTACGGTGCTGAGGAGGTTTACCTAGAGGTTAGGGTCTCGAACACGCCCGCCATTAACCTCTATAAGAAGTTGAATTATAAAATTGTCGACTTAATAAGGGGTTACTACCACGATGGTGAGGACGCCTACATAATGGCTAGACCACTCGATAATTTATAGCCTTTACGATAAGTAAAATTACTCACCAAACTTCTCAAGCGTACCTAAATAATTAGCTATTATATTCATGACATCGATACCCCTAATCCTATTCCAAAAGCCCCTCGAGCAATCCCTCTCACTGAACCTATCCACATCATCCCTCATGACATCCACACCCCAGGCCATGAACGGGACTGGATCGCCTGTGTGCTCCTTTACGGTTACAGGTGTCGCGTGATCACAGGTTATGAATATGTAAGTATCGCCTGGCGCCTCCTCAATAAACCTCCTAAGACCTGCATCAACTCTCTCGATTATCATGGTCTTACCCCTGAAATCCCCATCGTGAGACATGGAATCCGTGGGCTTTACATGGAGGAATACGAAATCGTGGTTCCTCAGCGCCTCTGCCGCTGCGTGAAAGGCTGCGTTGAAATCATCATCCTTAGAACCCACGTAATTCTCAACATTGATAGGTTCCATACCGAGCGCCACACCAATACCCCTAACCAGCGCTACGCCGGCGATTATCGCAGGCCTTATTCTGTACCTGGAACTTAACGGCTCAAACACCCTCATGGATCCAGCACCCCTCAGCAGCACCATGTTTATTGGTCCCTTGCCCTCCCTCCTCCTGATCTCGTTGAACCTAGCTTTACCTAGCCTCTCATGAACAAGCCTGGTGAATTCATTTATGTAATCCGCAGTAACCCTTGCATCCTCACTGAGCGCCTTGGCCTCGGCTACCCTGGCACCAACAACGTGCGGGTCCGTATCGCTGACGTGCGGTGAGACCGAGCCTTTCAAGACCAAGACACCCCTATGCTCAACCGTTTGTTTGTAAATCGCATCAATACCATATTTCGCCCTTAGGGTTGGTATTACTTCGTTATTTATTACCTCCTCGATTTCCTTAACCTCATCAGCACCTATGTACCTACCACCCCTTCTATCAACAACAACTAGGTCATCATTGACAGTGGCCACATTGGCCCTAAAGGCAACATCACCTGGATTAAGCCTCAACCCCGCGCCAATAGCCTCAAGAGGCCCCCTACCTGGGTAGTACTTGTATGGGTCATAACCGAATATGGCTAGGTGGGCAACATCACTGCCGGGCCTGATGCCCGGTGATATCACGTCCATTAACCCACAGGACCCCTCAGATGTCAATCTATCCATCGTGGGCTTCACGGCAGCCTCGAGCGGGGTCTTACCACCCAGCTCCTTAACGGGTCTATCTGCGCATCCATCAAGTACCACTAACAATGCCCTGGGCATTGCTGTTAGGAGTAATTTTTAGTTAAAAAATATTTAGTCTAAGGCTAAGTGGATGATTTTACTTCGTCCCAACAACTTCGTCAATCCACGCTAGGTAATCCTTCAATCCGCCAATGATTGGTAATGCTATTATCTCGGGCACCTTATACGGGTGCTTCCCCCTTACCGCATTAATAATGTCATCAAGCCTATCTTTCCTCGACTTAATAATCAGTAACGCCTCATTATCCTCCTCTACCCTACCCTCCCAATAGTATATGCTTTTCAAACCATCAACAACATTGACGCAAGCAACTAACCTATTACTCACGAGATGCCTAGCCAACTCAACACCGACGTCCTTGTTAGGTACCGTTACGAAAATCACCACATACTCAGAACTCATCAACTGCGAATGGAGATTTCGTGTTAAAAAGCATTATTAATTTAGAGCAATCAACGTGACAATGTTTAAATACGCGGTGATGCCTACGTGCGGTGATGGAGTACATAACCCTTGGAAAAACCGGTGTAAAAATTTCAAGGATTGGGCTGGGGGCTTGGCAGTTTGGTGGGGATGCGTGGGGTCCGTATGAATATAATGTGGCGAAATCCGTAATAGCGAAAGCCGTTGAGTTGGGTATAAACTTCATAGACACTGCGGCTGTTTACGGTAGGGGGCGTAGTGAGGAGTTTGTTGGACGTGCAATCAGGGAGTTGGGAATTCGGGAGCAGGTTTTCGTGGCAACGAAAATACCGGGCGACTGGCACAGGTTCGATGATGTTCTTAAGGCGGCTAGGCGTAGTAAGGAGAGGCTTGGTCTTGACGTCATAGACCTACTACAACTACACTGGCCCGCGTGTTGGCACAATGTTCCCATTTGCGAGACTATGAGGGCTATAGAGAGGTTGGTTGATGATGGTGTGATTAGGTACATCGGTGTCAGTAACTACCCACTCCAACTCCTCCAAGCTGCCCGTGAATGCCTGAAGAGGAGCGATATAGTTAGTTCGCAGAATAGGTACAATCTAATCGAGAGGGAGGTGGAGAAGGAGTTACTACCCTACCTAAGGCGTGAGGGAATTACCTTAATCGCATGGAGCCCATTAGCGAAGGGCGCGGTGATCGGCAAGTACTCTCCAGATAATAGACCCAGGGGTGATCTAAGGGAGAATGATCCATTATTCCATCCAGACAATCTACGTGAAATAAGCAACAAATTGATCCCCGTAATTAAGGAATTATCCGCCAAGTACGGTAAATCACCAGCTCAAATCGCACTCAATTGGCTAGTAATGCATGATAACGTGGTGCCAATACCTGGTGCAAAAAGCCCTGAGCAAGTCGTTGAGAATGCCGGTGCAACTGGTTGGAGACTTAGTGATGAGGATTTCAGGAGATTGGAGAACGTGAGTAATTCATTGTCGATAACGTACGTTACCTGGTAGGGATATGGCGTTAGGTTTTATTAAATATGTTAGTTAGGTTTTCTGTATGAGGTTACCTAGGGGCATCTATGGTATAACGGATACTAGCTATACCGTGAAGAGCCACGTGGAGGCTGCCAGGGCTTTCCTAGAGGGTGGTGTTAGGATTGTTCAGTATAGGCGTAAGGAGGGTAGTATTAGGGTTATGCTTGAGGAGGCCAGGGAGATCAGGAGGCTTTGTAATGAGTATGGCGCCGTGTTCATCGTGGATGATAGGGTCGATATAGCAATACTCAGTGACGCCGATGGGGTTCACGTTGGCCTTGACGACGCTCCCGTGGACGTAATTAGGAGTAGGTTCGGTGGCTTAGTAATAGGGGCGAGTGCCAGTACTGTTGAGGAAGCTGTACAGGGTAAGAATGCGGGTGCCAACTACATAGGCGCCGGCTCAGTGTTTCCAAGCCCCACAAGGCCTGACTATAGGGTTACTGGGCTCGATGGATTAAGGAGGATTGTGGCTGCGGTTGATATACCGGTATACGCCATAGGCGGAATAACCCTAGAGACTCTGCCTGCCATAAAAGCCACGGGTGTCTGGGGCGCAGCCGTGATTTCGGGCATATTGGCAGCTAAGGACCCAGTAAAAATGGCCAGGGCATTTGTGGAGACCTGGGACAGGGCCTAGTTCTTTTTATCGACGTAGAGATACTAAAGTTACATCTGTATTTCGTCCCTTAATTATTCAGGTAAAAATTTATAAATCGATGTTATTTGTCAAATAATTCGTGTCAACTACTACTCAGGAGATGAGTAAAAAGGAGATAGGCAGACATTATGTTAATGCTATAATAAAGTTGGTGATATACATTGTAGTGTATGTAGTTGTTGCCGCAATAGTGCACTGGGTGATTTCAACATTATTGCCGATGTTTCACATTAATATTCAGCCTTATGAGGGTTATGTAAACGTCCTCTTGGCATTAGCCTTCGGTTACTTGATAGTGTCCGCCTTTGCTGATGTGATTTACTGGACAATGAGGTTTAGGTATGATCACCCAACGGCAAGGGCTATGAGAAACGTATTCCTCCTAATAGGCATCGGCGCGTTAGTTGCTGGTATTGCTGGTGCCATTGGAGGCGGTGTGGCCGGTGTCGCTGTTGGTGGTTTCCTCGGCATAGTTATTGGGTTTGCCGTGCAACAGGTTCTTGGTCAGGCTGTGGCTGGGTTATTCCTACTGTTGGCGAGACCGTTTAGGATACATGATCACGTGAACTTACTCGGCGAGGAAGGCATTGTGAACGATGTGGCGATATTGTTCACCGAGGTTATTAAGGGTGATGGTAGTAAGGTTTTGATACCAAACAATTCAATAATTGGTAATAAGATCTACATATTGCCTAAGCAGCAACCACAGCAGCAGCAACAACAAAAATGACGTAAAATGTAGTACAATAATTCTTCCCTTAAAATTAGGTAAAAACTATGTTTTTAAGGTCTTAAGCGCTCCAATCTTGTGTCGTTACAGAGCCATGTACAGATAGGTATTGTTGGGAAGCCTAATGTGGGTAAGTCCACATTCTTTGCTGCGGCAACAATGATAGACGTTAAGATAGCCCCCTACCCCTTCACAACCATAGAGCCTAATGTCGGTATTGGTTATGTCAGGATTCCCTGCGTATGTAGGGATCTCGGTGTTAGGGATAATCCCAGAAACTCCATCTGTATAGAGGGTAACAGGTTCATACCTGTGGAGTTGATTGATGTGGCTGGTTTAGTACCTGGTGCGTGGCAGGGTAGGGGTTTGGGCAACCAATTCCTTGACCACCTAAGGAGGGCTCCCGTGCTTATCCACGTTGTTGATATGGCTGGTGCGACGGATGAGGAGGGTAGGTTAATCAAGCCTGGTTCCCACGATCCATTAACCGATATAGAGTTTCTTACTAATGAGGTTGTCATGTGGATGGTCCAGATGTTGACTAAGGATTGGGATAAGCTCGTTAGGCTTGTTGACTACGCAAAGAAGCCCCTCCTCGACACACTGTACGATAGGTTTAGTGGACTCGGTATAACGCAGGCGCAGATAAACGATGCACTGGTCAAGCTGGACCTCGACAAGAAGCCCCTCGGTAAGTGGAGCGGTGATGACATCAAGGGATTCGTATCAATGCTTAGGGAGTTAAGTAAGCCCATGGTGATTGCTGCTAATAAGATGGATATACCTGAGGCTGAGGATAATTATAAGAGGGTTGTTAAGGAGGTCGGTAATAGGTACAAAATAATCCCAACGAGTGCTGATTACGAACTAGCCCTAAGGAGGGCGTCAAAGGCCAACCTGGTTAAGTACATACCTGGAGATGACGATTTCGAAATAATCTCTAGCAACTTATCGAAGGCCCAGAAGGACGCACTCGAGAAGATTAAGGATTTCATGCATAGGTGGGGTGGTACTGGTATCATGAAGGCATTGAATACGGCGGTATTCGACGTGTTAGGCATGATCGCCGTCTACCCAGTGGCTGATGAGAGGAGGTTTACCGATACGGAAGGCAACGTGCTACCCGACGTATTACTGCTCCCGAAGGACGCAACCGTGCTCGACCTAGCTAGAGCAATACATAGCGAGATTGCTGAGAAGGCTGTCACGGGTGTTGATGCCATTAGTGGTAGGAGGCTTGGTGTTAATTCTAGGCTTTGGCATAGGGCTGTTGTTAGGATATACGTGTCCAGGTAATGGTTTCACATGCGGCTGAGCCTTGGTATGCCGAGGATATCCATGGCATTGCCAAGCACGGTCTTAACGGCACTAACAATGTTCAACCTAAACTCCCTAATGCCAGGTTCTGAATTCAATACGGGGTACTTCTCATAATAACTATTGAATAGTAGCGACAATTTATTGATATAGTCAATCACGTACTCAAGCCTCAGGTCCTGGGCTGACTTGGCGATTACCTCGGGGTACTCACCAAGCATCAGTATTAGTTCCTTCTCCTCATTCGCTATGTTACTCGGTATCTGATTTAGTGCTGGAACACTTCCCGCCTTTTCAAGTATGCTATTAGCCCTCACGTATGTGTACTGTATGAAGGGACCACTATTCTGCTTTAGGTTCAGGACCTTATCCCACGAGAAGGTTAGGGGCTTGTTCGGGTTTACTGAGAGGAATGAATACCTAATAGCACCGACAGCCACAGCCTCAGCCACCCTATCAGCCTCGCCTTGCCCAAACCTACCCTTAACAATATCCATAACCCTGGACTTAGCCTCATTTAGTAATTCATCGAGAGTTACGTAGACCCCCTTCCTACCGCTCATCTTCATACCAGCTAGATTAACCATCTCGTATGAGTAATGGACGATTTTCCTAGCCAACTCCTGATACCCCATAGCATATAGCGCCAACCTAAGCTGGGCCTGTGGGTGCGCTTGCTCCGAACCTATCACCCTTATTAGGGCATCGAACTTATAGTTGTCCCAGTACCACAGTGCGTAGGCTATGTCCCTGGTTAGGTAGAGGCTTGTACCATCGCTCCTAATTAATGTGGCCTTTGGTATGTACCTAGGTAGCTCAAGCTCATCCCAAAGCCTTAGGTCTTGGGCATACTTATCGGCCCTAAAGACCAGGGCTCCGTTGTCCCTCTCGATATATTGAGGAGCCTTCCTCAATAGTTCATTTATTACCCTGGATACACCACCATTATCGACAGCCACCTCGCTCTCAAAATCCCAGGAGTCAAATGATATGCCTAGCCTATCCAGGGTTTCCCTAAATCCCCTAAGTACGAGGTCCACAGCCTCCCCAATGACCTTCCTAACGTACTCATCGCCCTCCTCGTAAGCCCTTGACCACTGCTTAACCATTGACGGCAGGTCCTCAAACTTACCCAAGCCCTTAACGAGATTTTCCGTAAGCTCCTTATCCCTCTCCAGGAAGTTATTAATGACCGAGACCCACTCATCCCTCTCCCCTATCAATTTATTCGCCTCATCATACCTACCCTCACCACTCAATTGCTCAATTTGCTTACTCAATCTCTTAATCTCACTCACGGCATAGGTTATTGAGTATATAATGCCGATTACATCATCGGGCTTCGCCCCACTCTTAACCCTACTAAGTACCAGGTCCCTGATCACGTGGTAGCCAATACCGACGTACGGCATTTGATCACCGCAATCATTAACGTAGAAGTGAACCCTAACTGAGGAACCACAAAAACGTAACAACCTAGCCAACGAGTCACCAAGCACGGCATTCCTACCATGACCAATGTGCATAGGCTTAGCTGGGTTCGCACTCGTGTGCTCTATGATGTAGTTAGCCCTGACGCACCTATCACTTATGCCATACCTATCGCCAAGCCCATTCACAGCCCTCAACACAATATCTGCATACTCATTGATATTAACATCAATATTTAAGTAACCATCGACAAGAACAACACCACCTATCAACCTGGGCCTGGGCACCCTGTTGATTATATCCCCAAGGTTGGCATACTCCCTAACCAGACTATGTACGGGTATTGCCAGGTAGCCGTAGTGGGAAGGCGCCCTAATAACATTATTTATATAATTAGTGATGTCCCTACCCAACTCCCCACTAAGGAGCTCGAGGAACCTACGAACATCCCCAATCAACTCACCATACGGATTACTCATTACTAAACACAGAGGTAACCCCAAATTAAAATGCTTTTATTATTCCTATTCCCAACCATCAAATAATAACGCGTTGCGTAAAACCACTTGTCGGTTCGTACTCGCCCTGGGAGTTCCCTCTATTGGCCTCGTTACTTACTGGGTTTATCTTAGTCGGTATTAATACGTATCCCAAGCAGCTAGTTAGTATAAAGTTAGCATTGTCGATTTATGTTGGTGCTGTTGTCGGTTCATTCCTCCTGACTTTATTGCTCGGTATTATTTATAGACCCATCATTAGATGGTTGAGTGGGAGCCTTAGTAATGACGCCATCTTTAACCTTTCTATGATGAATGCGTCAATATTTACAATAGGTTCTATCATAAGCCTTATATTTTATTCTTACAGTTACAGTCATTATCTATTGTTTCCTCCAAATATTATGGCTATGATTCTCTCTTTCTTTTTCTCATTATTGGTTGCTTGGTTTGTGTTGTGTAATATTGAACGTGCGTTACTTACTGCTGTGGTGCTTACATTAATATTCGTGGCCCTAAACTACCTTTATTACGTGGCAGTCTATGTAGTAATGCACCTTTATGGGGTGGTACATATTGGTGCTGCGCAATAGGGGATATTATCATTACGTTAAATAATGCGGCTATTATGTGGATTGGCATTATAACTGGGATCCTAGTTGGCAATGCGATATCTCGTACATATCTATGTTAATTGTTGTGTTGTGGGTGAGTGCCCGTGCTGAGTTTGTTATAAGGTTTATATAGGTGGGCGTTAGTCCATATTTTTTCGTGAGTTCGCGGAGGAGGGGTAAGGGTGAGGAGCGTTTTAGGAGGATTCTTGAGCATGAGTACATGCCTAAGGTGGAGATCGTGCCTAAGGAGGAGGTTAGGGAGATTCTTAAGCAATTGAATGCTAAGGTTTTTCAACTACCCTGGATAAGGGCTAGTGACCCGCTGGCTAGGGCAATAGGGGCTAGGCCGGGTAATGTAATCAGGATAATTAGGAAGTCTGATACATCCGGTGAGTTTGTCACCTACAGGTTTGTCGTGCCTGGTTGAGTGAACAAAATAATTTAAATAGGTTCTTCCCTAGGTTATGGCGAAGCATGAATACTAAATTTATGAAAAAATATTCTGGAAAGGATTTAAATAGTGATTTAAACATGGGGTGGTAAACGATGTCCATGGGGAATCCTAACGCTGAACATGATAAGGCATTAGACTCCGTGCCAATACCAATACTTAGGTCCAAGAGGGCGCGTGGCGGATTTCCCACGTCCGACGATAGGTGGACCCTAGTTGAAGCGCTCATTAGGGAGGGTGGTCTCGTGAAGCACCAACTCGATTCATTCAATGACTTTGTGGAGAAGAGGTTGCAGGAAATAATTAATGAAAATAGTGTAATTGAGACCGAAAATAAGGGTCTCTACATAAGGCTTGAGAAGATAGAGGTTGGTAAGCCAAGGGTTAGGGAGGCTGACGCCAGCGAGCACCTGCTTTACCCGATGGAGGCTAGGTTGAGGAACCTAACATATGCAGCACCGCTTTATCTAACGATGGCCCTATACGTCAATGATGAGGAGGTTGATAGGCAGAGGGTCTATATTGGGGATTTACCAATAATGGTTCGTTCAAGGTACTGCAACCTATACGGGCTTAAGCGGCAGGAATTAATCAGTAAGCTTGAGGATCCCGAGGACCCAGGCGGTTACTTCATAATAAATGGTAGTGAAAGGGTTATCGTATCGCAGGAGGATTTGGCGCCCAATAAGCCATTCTATGATAAGGGCGATAAGGCAAGCATAACGCATACTGCCAAGGTTATCTCAATCGGCGCTGGTTTTAAGACTACGGTGACCGTAGAAAGGCATAAGGATGGCATAATATACGTCATATTCCCAGCCGTAGCCACCAGGATACCATTCCCAATAATAATGAGGGCGCTCGGCCTAGAGACTGACGAGGACATAGTCCTTGCTGTGAGCGATGACCCAGACATACAGAATGAGTTACTGCCATCACTGCAATTCTCAATACAAATAGCGAGCACTGTTGATGATGCGCTTGATTTCATAGGTAGTAAGGTGGCCATTGGGCAACCTAGGGAGGTTAGGATTGAGAGGGCTAGGCAAACCCTTGATAGATACTTCCTACCCCACCTTGGCACCACCGAGGATGCCAGGTTGAAGAAGGCGTTAATGGTTGGACAGATGGTGAAAGGCGTCATAGAGATGTACCTAGGTCGTAGGGAACCTGATGATAAGGATCACACTGCGAATAAGAGGGTTAGGCTCGTTGGCGATTTAATGGCTCAGTTGCTCAGGGCTGTGTTTAGGCAAGTGATTCAGGACGTGAGACAACAGCTTGAGAAGCATTACTCAAGGGGTAAGGTGCCGAGCCTGGTCACGTTGGTTAGGGCTGACATAATAACCGAGAGGATAAGGCATGCATTAGCCACAGGCAATTGGATAGGTGGTAGGACCGGGGTTTCGCAGATGCTTGATAGGACAAACCTACTATCAACACTAAGCCACCTAAGGAGGGTTGTTTCGAACCTAAGTAGGGCACAGCCGCACTTCGAGGCAAGGGACCTACATCCAACCCAGTGGGGTAGGTTATGCGCGATCGAGACCCCCGAGGGCCAGAATTGTGGTTTGGTCAAGAATCTAGCTCTCCTATCGACAATAACGGTGGGTGTTAATGAGAATGAGGTGGAGAAGTTGCTTTATGACTTGGGTATCGTGCCAATAATAACCGCTAGGAAGGAGGGTATTAAGGGTACCGAGGTCTACCTAAACGGTAGATTGGTTGGAATACATACGGAGCCTGATAAGTTGGTGGCAACGATAAGGGATCTGAGGAGGAGGGGGCAGATAAGTCATGAGATTAATGTTGTGAGAATACGCCACGGAGCGCTTGATGAGGTTAGGGTGAACTGTGACGGTGGTAGGCTCAGGAGGCCTGTCCTAATAATCGAGAATGGCGAGCTTAAGCTTAAGCCTGAGCACGTTAAGAAGTTGAGTAGTGGTGAGTGGTCTTGGTCGGACTTGATCAGTAATGGCATTGTGGAGTATCTAGATGGTGATGAGGAGGAGAATGCGTTGGTCGCTATAAACCCTGAGGAGGACATGAGTAAGTACACGCACATGGAGATAATACCATCAGTGATGATCGGTGCTGTGGCATCAATAATACCGTATGCAGAGCATAACCAATCACCAAGGAATATTTACGAGGCTGCGATGGCAAAGCAAAGCCTCGGGTTCCCAGCCGCTAATTATAGATTTAGGATGGATAGTAGAGGGCATCTGTTGATCTATCCTGAGAGACCATTAGTGATAACTAGGGGTATGGAACTAAACGGATATCTAAGAAGACCAGCTGGTCAAAATGCGATTGTTGCGCTATTGACGTACACAGGCTACAATATGGAGGATGCGGTCATACTGAATAAATCAGCGATAGAGAGGGGCATGTACAGAAGCGTGTTCTATAGGACCTATGAGACGGAGCAGATGAGGTATCCGGGTGGTGAGGAGGATAGGATAGAGATACCATCGGCGGAGGTTAGGGGTTACAAGGGTCCAGAGTCGTACGCCCACCTTGATGAGGATGGCATAGTATCACCGGAGGTTTTTGTGTCCGGTGGTGAGGTTCTAATTGGTAAGACCTCGCCGCCGAGGTTCTATGGTGTATACACAGAGACGGTGGTATCCAGTGCTAGGAGGGATTCATCAATAACGGTTAGGCGTGGTGAGAAGGGTATCGTTGATAACGTGGTCATAACCGAGACTAACGAGGGGTATAAGCTTGTTAAGGTTAAGGTTAGGGAGTTGAGGATACCCGAACTTGGTGATAAGTTTGCGAGTAGGCATGGGCAGAAGGGTGTGATGGGTATGATGATTCCCATGGTAGACATGCCATTCACAGAGGATGGTATTACACCCGACATAATCGTAAATCCACACGCATTACCCAGTAGAATGACGGTTGGGCAATTGCTTGAGTCAATGGCTGGTAAGGTGGCTGCCCTTAGAGGCGTTATGATCGATGCCACACCATTCGAGGGAGTTACCGAGGAGGAGCTTAGGGACTTACTAATACGGTCAGGCTTTAGGTGGGATGGTAAGGAGGTGATGTATAGCGGATTGACGGGTAGGAAGCTTGAGGCAGACGTATTCATTGGAGTTGTTTATTACCAGAAGCTTCACCACATGGTTGCTGATAAGATACACGCCAGGGCTAGGGGTCCAGTGCAGATACTGACTAGGCAACCAACCGAGGGTAGGTCTAGGGAGGGTGGTCTTAGGCTTGGTGAGATGGAGAGGGACGTCTTGATAGCCCATGGCGTGGCTGCATTACTTAGGGAGAGGCTTGTGGAGTCGAGCGATAAGTACACCATGTATGTGTGCGAGGATTGCGGTATGATAGCCTGGTATGATACGAATAAGGGTAAGCCTGTATGCCCAATACATGGTGATAAGGGTAGGATTGCCAGGGTTACAGTGCCCTACGCATTCAAGTTATTGCTTCAGGAGTTAATGAGTCTCGGCATATACCCAAGAATTGAGTTGGGTGATTTAATTGAGGAGAGGAGGGCTTGATAAGGTTTTTATGTCGGTTGGTAGGAGGTGATGGGTAATGGCACAGACCGAGAGGGTAGCGATTCGGGAGGAGGAGATACCGCTCAAGGCTATCAAGTCCATTAGGTTTGCGTTACTCTCACCTGACGTGATAAGGTCAATGTCCGTGATGGAAATAACCACATCGGAAACCTACGACGAGGCTGGCAGACCAATGGTTGGCGGCTTAATGGATAGGAGGCTCGGCGTTGTTGAGCCAGGTTCTAGGTGTGAGACCTGCGGTAATCCACCCGATAGATGCCCTGGTCACTTTGGCAGGATTGAATTGGCGAGACCCGTCATTCATGTTGAGTACGCCAGGTACATACACGAACTACTAAGGGCTACCTGCAGGGAGTGCGGCAGGGTATTATTAACGGATGAGGAGATTGAGAAGTACCGGAAGAGACTTGAGAGGTTGAGGGTTAGGTGGAAATTACTTGCCGATAGGCTCATTGAGAGGATTAGGAAGAGGGCTATGGAGAGGACAACATGCCCGCACTGCGGTGCTAAGCAGTATAAGGTTAGGTTTGAGAGACCGTATGCCTTTTATGAAGAGAAGGAGAATGGGGTTTTGGAGAAGCTGGATCCAATAAAGATTAGGGAGAGACTCGAAAAGATACCAGATGGTGATCTTGAGCTACTAGGTTGGGATCCGAAGGTTGCAAGGCCTGAATGGGCTGTCCTCACCGTACTACCTGTACCACCACCCCAGGTTAGGCCATCAATACAGTTGGAGACTGGGCAGAGGAGTGAGGATGACTTAACGCACAAGCTTGTCGATATTGTTAGGGTTAATGAGAAGTTGAGGACGGCGATAGAGTCGGGTGCGCCGAGCAGTGTTGTTGACCAGCTATGGGACTTGCTGCAGTATCATGTTGCCACGTACTTCAATAACGAACTACCCAACCTACCACCGGTTAAGCATAGAAGCGGTAGACCACTGAAGACATTGGCTCAAAGACTTAAGGGTAAGGAGGGTAGGTTTAGGGGTAGTTTGTCAGGTAAGAGGGTTGACTTCTCGGCGAGAACTGTCATAAGTCCGGACCCGAACCTTAGCATAAATGAGGTTGGTGTACCCATGGATGTGGCTAGGATATTAACTGTGCCAATGCAGGTAACGGAGTGGAACATGGACTTGGCGAGGCAGCTTGTCCTTAATGGCCCTGAGGTATGGCCTGGTGCTAATTACGTTGTTTACCCAGACGGTAGGAGGGTTGACCTCAGGTACTTTAGAGATAGGCGTGAATTGGCGAACAAACTGGCGCCAGGCTTCATTGTGGAGAGGCACCTAATGAATGGCGACATAGTACTATTCAACAGGCAACCAAGTCTCCACAGGATGTCAATGATGGGGCACCTAGTTAGGGTGTTACCTGGCAGGACATTTAGGTTACACCTCGCAGTCTGCCCACCTTACAATGCCGATTTCGATGGGGATGAGATGAACCTACATGTTCCACAGAATGAGGAGGCAAGGGCCGAGGCTATGACATTAATGATTGTCCAAAACCACATAATAACACCGAGATATGGTGGGCCAATCATAGGTGCCAGGCAGGATTACATAACAGGTGGTTACCTACTCACTAGGAAGGACACCTTCGTAAATAAGGAATTACTCATGTACCTACTGGCTGCGGCTAATTATGATGGGGAGATTGAGGAGCCGGCCATAACACATCCAAGGGAGCTCTGGACGGGCAAGCAGGTAATATCAATGCTCCTACCCAAGGACCTCAACTGGGTGCAACCGACAGCAATAAAGGAGAGTTGTAAGGATCCATACAACTGCTACACCGATGAGTATATAATAATCGTTAATGGCTACATGGCAACCGGAGTTTTGGATAAGAAGTCAATAGGTGCTGAGCAGGTTGATTCTTTATGGCATGTTATTGTCAAGAGGTATGGTAATGACTATGCGAGGAAGTGGGTTGACTCGATACTAAGGGCATTGCTCAGGTTCCTAGATCTAAGGGGGTTCACTATGGGCATTGATTCGCTGGAAATGCCTCTGGATAGTTATAACGAGCTCACAAAGCTCTATGAAGATAGTGAGAAGAAGGTTCTCGAATACATACAGAGGTTTAGGGAGGGTAAGCTCGAGGCCGAGCCTGGCTTAACTATTGAGGAGGCGCTTGAGAACGACATAACAATAGAGTTGAGTAGGGCTAGGGAGGCAGCTGCGCGTATTGTTGAGAAGTACATAAATAAGGACGGCGATGCTTACATAATGGCTAAGACAGGCGCCAGGGGTAGTATTGTCAATATAACCCAGATGGTTGCAATGCTCGGTCAACAAACGATTAGGGGCGAGAGGTTTAAGAGAGGATTTTATGGAAGGACAACGGCGCACTTCGAACCCGGCGACCTAGGACCAATGGCTAAGGGATTTGTTAGGAATAACTTCAAGACAGGATTAACGCCGCTAGAGTTCTTCTTCCATGCGGCTGGCGGTAGGGATGGCCTTGTGGATACGGCAGTGAGAACTGCCCAGAGTGGTTACATGCAGAGGAGGTTGATTAATGCGTTACAGGATATATACGTTGCCTACGATGGTACGGTGAGGAACGCGTCTGGCTCAATAATACAGACGAGGTATGCGGAGGACGGTATTGATGTAAGCAAGAGCGATCATGGCAGGCTTAATATTGATGAGATACTAAGGAGAGCTGGATTGGGTGGGTGATGGATATGTCAGGCACGAACGTTGTTACTCAGGAGGAGTTGAATAATGTCTTAGTCCAGTTGGCCGGCATATTACCTAGGAGAATAATTGATGAGTTAAGGAATAAATCAGCAAATAAGCCGTTAAATAGGGAACAATTCGTGGAATTAATCAAGATTTTAGTGAATGAGTATTATAAAATGCTTGTTGATCCAGGCGAAGCCATTGGCATAGTCACTGCGCAATCTGTTGGTGAGCCAAGTACGCAAATGATACTTAGGTCATTCCACTTCGCAGGCCTTAGGGAGTTCTCGATGGCTCTTGGTTTGCCTAGAATGATAGAGCTTGTTGATGCGAGGAGGAAGCCTTCTGTTCCCATGATGACGATATACCTAGATGAGGAACATAGGAATGATCCAAACAAGGCCCAGGAGGTTGCCTACAGGATTCAACTAACAACAATAGAGAATGTGGCAAGGAGCGTTGAGATTGACTACATAAATTCGCAGATAACAATAGAGATTGATGAGGATGAATTGAGACAGAGGGGGTTGAGTATGGATGATGTTAGGAAGGTCGTGGAGAGGATTAAGGGTAAGGGTGCCCAGGTGGAGTTTGAAGGTAATGTTATTAGAATCACGTTGGAAAACGCCGACATTATTAAGCTGAGGAGGGTTAGGGATAAGATAATGCAGACAAGGTTGGCTGGTATTAAGAATGTTAAGAAGACACTCGTTAGGTACAAGGATGGTGAGTGGATCATAGAGACCGAGGGTACGAACTTAGAAGCCGTACTCACATTAGACGGTGTTGATTATAGGAGGACTATATCCAACGATATTCACGAGGTTGCCGAGGTACTCGGAATCGAGGCTGCTAGGACTGTCATTATGAGGGAGTTGAAGAAGGTCCTCGACCAACAGGGTTTGGACACAGATATAAGGCACTTGATGCTTATCTCCGATGTAATGACCTGGACAGGTAGGGTTAGGCAGGTTGGTAGGCATGGTGTTGTTGGTGAGAAGGAGAGTCCATTGGCTAGGGCTGCCTTTGAGGTTACTGTTAAGAATCTTGTGGAGGCATCAATAAGGGGTGAGAACGAGCAATTTAGGGGTGTCGTCGAGAGTGTCCTTGCTGGTAAGTATATACCGATTGGTACTGGTATAGTTCAATTACTAATGGAATTCGAATAACATAATATTAAGGCGCCACGTTAGCAATAGGTTTAAATAGTGTTTCTTCAGGGCTGTCTTGAATGATTGATATCTCACGAGAGCTCCAGGTCGCACTAAGCACAGGTAAGGTAATACTTGGTTATAGGAAATCGATAAAGGCTGTGATGGATGGCTCAGCAAAACTTGTAATACTAGCATCAAATGCGCCTGCGGAGATAGCGAACAATGTGCAGTACTACGCTAAAATAACTAATATACCCATTTACGTGTTCCAAGGATCAAGCTGGGATCTGGGTGCAGCCGTTAGGAAGCCGTTCAAAATATCAACGATAGCCATAATCGATCCAGGAGAAAGCAATATATTAGCTCTTGTTAGTCAACGTGGGGGTGATAATCATGCCAAGCATTAGGTTAACGGAGGAGGAGATTCGGTATGTGGCATTGTTTGAGAAGATAACTGGCATAACGCCTAGGGATACTGTAATTGATGATCAATACAACAGGATAATCTTCATAGTCGATAAAAACTTCGCGCCACTCGCAGTCGGTAAGAATGGAATAAACATCAGGAAATTAAAGGAATTAACGGGTAAGGATGTGGAGGTTGTTGAGTATGGCGAAACGCCTGAGGAATTAATTAAAAACAGCCTATACCCAGCCAGGGTAATATCCGTCAAGATAACAAAGCTTCCAAACAACGGTAGTGTCGCAGTAGCTACGGTTCATAGCGAGGACAAGGCAATAGCAATTGGAAAGCAGGGTAAAAACATAAACAGGGCAAAGTTACTTGCAAAGCGGTACTTCGATATTGATAGAATAAGGATAGTGTCGCCGGAGCAGGGGCAATAACGTGAGGAAAAAGTAAATAAGCCCTTAAATCAACGTGAAGCACAATGCCAGGTAAAAAATCGCCGCTAGGAATGTTCGCTGCAAGAGGATTGAAGGAGAAGAGGAGGAGGTTTAGGTGGAGCGACACATACTACAAGAGAAGAGCCCTGGGCATAGCCAAGAAGTTCGACCCACTGGAGGGAGCACCAATGGCAAGAGGCATAGTACTGGAGAAGGTAGGTGTGGAGGCAAGAAAACCAAACGCAGCCGTGAGAAAATGCGTCACGCCGGACACGCGGATTAACCTAACGCCCAGGGTGGCGACTAGCATCGTAAGTCTTGATGGGCGTTGGCGTGACGTAACAATAATACATCTTAACAGGGATAGTAAGGCCATTGAGGAGACGAGACTGGTTGATTTCTTCTACATAGAGCCTGAGGAGTTTAGGGAGGATGGTGTTTACGAGTTGAGGACCATCTATGGTAGGAGACTGATAGCCAGTGGGGATCACCCAATATACACTGGCAGGGGTGTGATTCCGCTTAAGGATGTTAGGCCTGGCGATTACGTTGCCGTGTACCCCAGGGAGCCTATCGACGCCGCAGCCCCTAACGATGATAGGGTCGTACTGACTGAGGAGGACATTAGGAGGGCTGCACCGCCGAATTCGAAGGTTGATGAAATAATAAGTAAGCTCAGGGGGCTTGGCCTACTTCCACTTAAGTATAATAATAGGAATATCTATAGGATTGCCAGGCTTGTCGGGCATCTGTTTGGTGATGGGTCGTTAAGCTACGTTAGAGGTGGTAATGGGTATGAGGGTGGGATAGCCTTTAGTGGGGACCTTGAGGACCTCGAGGAAATAACCCAGGATTTGGCTGAGCTTGGGTTTAGGGTCTCAAGGGTTAACGAGTATTATAGGGAGAGCACGGTTACCTGGAGCAATGGGTTGACCCAGGTGATTAGGGGTAGGTCCTACGTTGTCTTTGTGAATTCCATAGCACTATTCACATTCTTTAAGGCGTTGGGTGTACCCGTTGGTGATAAGGCTGTCCAGGGCTTTAGAGTGCCGAGGTGGATCATGGAGGCGCCGCTGGATGTTAAGGCCGAGTTCCTAGCCGCATACTTCGGTAGTGAGTTGGAGAGGCCTAGGGTTAGTAGGAATGGTAGGACCTTCCAACCACCAACCCTCGTTATTCACAAGGCCGAGGACGTGGTTGAGCAGGGTGTCGAATTCCTAAGCGACATTAAGGCATTACTCTCGGAGTTCGGTGTCGAGACCTCGGCAATATCTAGACGCCCCGGTGTGGTTAGGAAGGATGGTACCAGGACGGTTAGGCTTGGCATAAGCATACTTAGCAATACCGATAACTTGATGAGGTTCTTTGGTAAGATTGGTTATGCATACGATAGGGAGCGTGACTTCCTAGCCTTATTGGCTTACGAGTACCTGCGCAGGAAGGTTATTGATAGGCAGAGGTATGTTGAGGCCTATAGATTCACCAGAGAACTTGCCTCTAGTGGTTACGTTAGTGACGAAATAATTAGAATCGTTAGGAGTAGGTGGTTTGGCATTAGTAGGGCTACGGTGTATAAGTGGTTGAGGGGTATTGGGAATAGTAAGTATGTGGGTAGGACAGCTAGGTTGGCGCCATTCAATGAGTGGGTTAATGAGGCCACGCTGGGGCTTGGCAAGTCAGGGCTTGTATGGGATGTCGTTGCTGAGGTGAGGCCCGTGAACTGGAGTGATAGGTTGTGGGATGTCACGACAGAGAGTGAGCACCACAACTTCGTAGCCAATGGCTTCGTTACGGGCAATTGCGTGAGGGTCCAAATTACGAAGAATGGGAAGGTGGTTACGGCGTTCGTTCCGTGGGATGGTGGTTTGAATGTGATTAATGAGCATGATGAGGTTATTATTGAGAGGATTGGTGGGCCTGAGGGTAGGGCTTATGGTGATTTGCCCGGTGTTAGGTTTAGGGTTATAATGGTTAATGGGGTTAGTTTAAAGGCTGTTTTGCTGGGTAAGAAGCAAAAGCCCGTTAGGTAAAAAGAAAAACCTTGGTTTTAAAGTGAAAAATCCCCTACATTATACTAACTAATCTTCTTCCTCGTTACCCTGGGCATTTGTGCTGTTAGTGCTTGTCTCTTCATGCTCATGCTCGCCTGCGGGTTTTATGGTTATTAGTGGCTTGTTAACAACATTGGGTGGACCGTGTGGGTTAGGCTTAACTGTGTAGTACATAGTTATTGAGACAGTATAGTTACCAGGCGTTAAGTATACGATTGCCTTATCCCTGTGTAAATTAAGTGTTAGTGTTTGATTACCTATTGTGATGACTACTGTGAAGTTACTGAAAGCATCATCCATACCATCGTGATGAAGGTGCACCTTGAAGTAGCCCGAGGAGTTAACGTACAATTGGGCGATAGCGCTTGCGGTACCGCTTTCACCTGGCGTTAGGTTGCCTAGGTTTATGTATGCCGAGACCACGGTGTATGTTGGTGGTGGTGGTATTGCTAGGTGGTAGCTTATGTATGCCAAGACGCCGTTCATGTTTGCTGCCACAGCCATGCCACTAAGCCCAGCCACGAAGGCTAGTACTACTAATAACCAGGTCTTCATATTATGAAGAGAAATTGATTGTGATTAATAAAAGTTGCGCGACATAAATATTTAAAGTGAGTCGTCTCTTGATAGTGCAAGTGATGCGAAGGTTTCCGGCCTGAACGCTGATGACATCACCCCTTACTGATTAATTTAAATCCTGAATTCAGCAAGTACATTGCTAAACACATTATTGAAGACGTTGAATGCCTCATCACCGTACAAACAAATAATAATCCTCCTAACGGCTTTAAGCCTTGAATACTCACCCCTGATGGCTTTAGCCATAACCTGCGCAGCGGCATCATACGGGCAGCCAAAGATTCCAGTGCTTATGGCGGGAAAGGCAATACTTCTCAACCCCAGTTCCTCAGCCTTCTTCAACGCATTCACCACAGCCTCACCAAGCTTTTCAATGGGTTCAATACCACATCTAGGTCCGACCGCGTGTATCACATACTTCGCCCTTAATCTACCCGCGCTCGTTACCGCAACACCGCCCACGGGTACTGGTCCATACTTCCTAACCCACTCCCTGGATTCCTCCTGGATCACATAACCACCCTTCCTAACAATTGCACCGGCAACGCCACCTCCATGCTCCAGGTATGAGTTTGCCGCATTGACTATGGCGTCCGCCTCAACCTCCGTTATATCGCCCTTCATTAATTCCAGCTCGATACCGTTTGGGAACCTGAACCTTGCCATCACTCATTAATTAGGGTGGGTACCTTTAATGTATTAATTTACGTTTAATCAACCAAAAAGTGGTACCCTGGTCCTCTTAGGTGGCTTGGGGACCACTAACCACAGCGCACCTGATATGAATGCTAGAATCATCATTATTAGCAATGCGTGCTCCAGGGCACCAACCTCACCATATATCGGCACGAAGTACTGGGCCAGCAAGCCCGTTATCAGTGAGCCAAGGACGTTACCGCCAGTCACGGCGCCATTCCAAACAATCGATGTAGCCCAACTAACCTGCTCCCTCGGGAATAGGTCGCCGAGCACAGCCATTATTAGTGGGAAGTTGCTTAGTACAAACATTATTGCGAAGAATGCTGCCACTAGGTTGCCCGTGTATATGAATATTATGAAGAGTATTGCGAAGGCGAAGGTTGAGAGGGAAGCAATCAGCCTCCTACCAACCCTATCACTTAACCAACCGAGGGTTGGTTGCCCAATTATTGCTGAGGCCAGTAGTATGGACAGGATTTCACCGTAATTCACGCTTAACTTTACCCCAAGCACCTTGTTAATGTATATGCCCAGGAACGTCTGTACACCCTGGCCGGCAGTGTTTCTAAGCAATGTTATTAGGAAGAGCAGGGCGATCAGCATTATTGAAGCTCTAAGGGCATTAGTACTTGATTGTGGGTCACCCTTACCACCCCTTCTTTCGTAGGTCGAGATATCGAATCTATAGATACCGTACATGAAAACACCGACACCCACAATGCCTGTTATGAGAGCCAAAATCCATAGATTATACACAGCACTCACGGCACCTGCAAAAACAAGTATTGAACCAATTAGTGGATACAGCGTCCTACCTAGGCTCCCGAAGGCACCATTTATGCCTAACGCCGCACCCGCACTTCCACCATATGTTGCTGAGAGTAGGGCACTACCTATTGGGTGGTAATACGCGGCACCAACACCGGCTAACACAACACCTATATACACAAGGAATAAGTCGTGCACCAGGAAGCCAATTGCGGAGAGCCCTATGGCGAATGCCCAAAGGAACATCCCGAGAGCCATGGCCCTCATATGCCCACCAAGCCACCTAATGCTCATGGGCACTAACGGGCTCGCCAACGCAGACACCGCCGCATACAATGCCGAGAGCAACCCAATAATTGCGTAGTTAACACCGACCTGATTGAGAACAGGCAGTATGATACCCGGTATCAACCACATATTACCATCATTTATGAAATGACCAATCGAGGTCAACCCAAGCACACTAGTTCTGTAATTAATGGATCGTTGTTTGGTCATTATCGTTAGGGTGTCCCTAACGCTTAAAAACCAATCTCGCGCAACCACTTTTGAATATGCGGGAAACCCATACACCTCCTTTAAGGGAAGTTCTGACGCCCCTACTGCCCGTCAAGTGAGAGTCGAGCCGATGGTGGGAACGATGATCCTTTTGGATGAGGGGGATCTTTGTCCCTTCCAAGATGAGAGATATCGGCTATACAAAATCGGCGCGTTTCAGTGGTTAATTGAAACTTTACTTAGGGTTTTCCCTACTCTGAAGGGGATTAGCTCGCTAAAATTCTTCGTAAATGTCTATGAATTTCTTATACCAATTTTCATATTCACTATTTGTTACTACATGGAATTCGAATGGATCTCCTATGTTTAATTCTCTCTCGATAATAACCTCAATGTTTACCTTATCCCATATGCCTTTAGCCTTGTCAGTAATTATTAACACATCCACATCGCTGTCATCTCTATAATTACCCCTTGCAACAGAGCCGAAGAGTATTACTCTGCATTCCGGATCTACCTTCTTAACGCAGACCTCCTTAATCAACCTCACATAATGCCTAGCGTTATTGAGGAATTCTTTCCTCTCGTCCCACTTCCTCTTAAGATATTCCCAGCTCATTTAATATCGCCTCAACGACGCTTAATGCCTTTTCAACGGCCTCTTTATCATAATTGATAGGTAAATATCTTGAGGCAATATAAGCTTGTTTTAATAAATTTAAGGTAGGGATTTCTGCGTCTAAGATCTCTTTGAGTTTTTTGTTTCCCGTAAGTTCTATGATTCTCTTTAATAAGTCTACTACATCATGCGTTTTCGGGAAAGAACCCGTCAATTTAGAAATGTAGTATTTTAAACCTAGCTGTAATGCTTGCTCCAATGAGAATAATGACAGATTATATCTACCATCACGTAGTAGAAGTCTAGCGTAACTTAAGAAATCCAATGCATGATTTTTTAAGAACTCCATACTTGTAAAAACCGTATAGGACTTATAAATCATTTCCTACTTAAGGTATAAGTGTGTCCATAGTGCCATCATTGAGCTATAAATTATACCACCAAGAGGAAGTTGGCTAGGCTTATCGTTAAGGAGGTCCTTGAAACCAGGGGCACCATAGTCCTAAAGGACCTACCCAAGAGGGCTCCGGTGCACATGATCAAAAACATCAGAGAGCAGCTTAGGTTTGAGGATTTACCGCGCAGCAAAACGGTACGGAAAATACAAGGTGTTACGTTAGACTTTCCTCAACCTACTAACGTCAGCGTTCAGATTTATGGTGCCTAACCTATTGCCTGTTTGATCGTAAATATACGCGCTCCTCTCATCCTCATCCCTAACTAACTTGTGCTTACCGCTACATATTGGGTACGTATCGCTGAGCCCGCACATGCATATCCACACGGATTCGCCGCTCGGTGTTTTATATTCATACGGCCCCTTTGCTGTGTGTAGTATGACCCTCACGGTACACGGTTATTAATTACGTCTTTAAAAGAGTATAGCTCTAGTTTACTATTTAGTAACTTAATGGATACATGTTCATAATTAGTATTAATGCTAGCCGGAGGGTATTCCAACCATGATCAGCATGAGATCTACTAGTAATCCACCATGTGCCTAAGGTCTGGTAGATCCTTGGGTGTTAGGTAGTTGAGTCTCATTGAGGCTACCCTATTACCTAGGTCGCATGCCTCCTCAGGATCTAGGCCCTTGATCGTGCCAGCTATGTAGGCGGCGTTGAATGCGTCGCCAGCCCCCACGGTGGTTATAATCCTGCTAGGTATATATGGTTTACAGTGCCTGGTCTCGCCCTTATGTATTAGTATCGCCCCATCATTTCCAAGTTTAATTACAGCATTGATTCCAAGGCTAGCCAGGGAGTTAATGGTACTAGGTAATGAATCACCAAAGAGCCTACCGGCCTCCTCCCTATTCATGAAGACAACATCAGCCTGCCTAACCATGGCCATTACAATGTCTAGGTTATCACGGGCTGGCCCAACGTCGAGAAATAGCTTCACTGGGTAATTCCTAATGAGACTCACTATCCTTAATAATTCCTAAACCCAAAATAACAACCAGGATCATGCCATACCAAACATAACCACACTTTCAACTCTTCCCTTCATAAATTTCTGAAGGGAATAATTGAAAGAAAAAATACCCCGAACTAAGCGTGAACAGCCACGTTATCCGTATGTCTATCTACGGATCTCACAGATTTCTGAAAATGGAGAAACGATACTCAATAGCGAGCCATGCACCATATATAGTGTAGTCTTCCCATTGCTTTCAGAAATTTATGAAGGAGATAATTGAAAGGCATGAAATTATGATGGACGGCACGAATTTGGCTATTGGATGTGTGCCTAATCTGAACGTGGGTAGTCATGTTGGTTATATGTTTTTGTTTACGGTTTTCAGAAATTTCTGAAAGCAGAGAAATGCCGTGCCTGATGTAATTTCTTACTTTCAATTCTAACCTTCAGAAATTTCTGAAAACCGTGCATTGTCTACGGTGTATTATTTATTTGCCTTAATTATATTATTCCTTATTTTATTTATTATTATTTTCTTATCATTTTACATATGTAAATTACTCTTGAATAGCAAAATTTATAAAGGGGTTTGTTTTCGGTGTTTTGGTGGTTGGCTTGGGTGGCTTGATGGTGTGCCCTAGGTGTGGTTTGCCGGTTAAGGCTGTTTATGCCTACGAGAAGGACTCGAATGTTTACTACTATGCCTACCATGGCAATGGGAGGAAGTGCTATTTGGGTCCATACGACTATGTGTATGCTACTACGACTCACGAGTATGTTGTTCATGGTGCTGTTGATGTCGACAGGGAGCTGAGGTATTTGGGGGATGTGGTTGCGGCGTTAACCAAGGCTGCATCACTCGGTAGGCTTGGTGGGAGGGATGCTGTTAAGGCGGTGACGGAGGCCTTGGATGCGATCAAAGACCTGGCCATGGTATTGATGGAGAGTGGGGATGAGAGGGTTAGGGAGGAGGTCAGGAATGCGGTGCTCAATAGGATTGAAGCCCTAAGGCGGGCAGTCACGGAGTAAGTAAAAACAACACTAAAGCGAGGTTCAAAACCCATGGCCCAATGATTGCCTAATACCGGCAATAAAGGCATGCGACAACCAAAGGGGGCATGTGGTTGTGATTTTTCTTTCAATTATTCCCTTCAGAAATTTATGAAGGAAAGAGTTGAAAATGAGAGTTTAAAATAGGGCCTGATCACAAGCGTCGCGTGAGGGTTAATTTTCGGTAGGGAGTGGTTGGATTTTGTTTTGGAGGTTGACGAGGATTTGTATGTTGCTTACCTGTTGATAGATCCTGGGGATTTGCTTTATGGTTGGACTGTTAGGGAGTTTAGGGGTAGGGAGGGTTCCAGGGGTGAGAGGGTTAGGGTCTATGTTGGGCTTAGGGTTGAGGCTCTCGAGTACCATGCTTTCAGGGGAACTCTCAGGGTTAGGGGTGTGATTGTTGAGGTCCCTGAGTGGTTTGAGGGTGCTAGGAGTAGTCATCACACCATGGAGTTGATGAAGGGTCTTGAGTATAGGTTGGTTAAGGCCGGTGGTGTAGATAGGGAGTTTGTGGATAAGATTCTTGAGGCATTTAGTGGTGCCTCGGCCAGTGTGTTGCTTGTTTCGGTATCCATGGAGGAGGTTTCGGCAGCCCTAATACGCAGATTCGGTATTGAGGTTCTCGGTTCAGTCCTGATACAGGGTGGTGGTAAGGGCGGTGAGGATTCACTGGATAGGTTTAGGAGGTCGTTGAGGAACGCCCTAGTTCAAGTTAGGCAGTGGTTTCAATCCAGGGGTCCAACACACATTGTCGTTGTTGGTAACCACATGACACTCAGCATGGCGAAGGAGGTCATTGATAGTGAATTGGGAGGCCTGGGCGTGCCCGTTATTTACCGGGAGCAGGGTGAGGGCGGTTTGGCTGGCATTTATGAGTTCGAGAGAACGGGTGCTGATGTGCTTAGGAAGTTGAATATAGACCTTGGGCAGGAGTACGTGGAGGAGGTCATGAGGAGATTGGGCACTGGGTCTGGGGATGTGGCTGTGGGCATTGATGAGGTCAGGAGGGCGCTTGAATTCGGTGCCGTGGATACGCTCCTGGTGCTCGATGAGACGTACAAGGAGGCTGGTACGGAGATTAAGGCGCTTGTGAATATGGTGTTGAGGACTAGGTCTAGGTTGGTCATAGTACCGTCAAACACAGAGGGGGGCGAGAAGCTAAGACCGATGGGGGGTGTGGCGGCATTGCTAAGGTTTCCAATTTCCTAATCCTCAATCATTAATGCCTAGGCAATTTCTGTTCAGTATTCTCACTTCCTCTGTGCCTTTGTCTCCTCGGTAGTGCCTTGGGATATTATCTTCGTTACTCTATCATACGCGTCCAGTAGTAGTATCATGGATTTTACGAGATCATTGATCCTATCTATATCCTTAGTATCCTTCAACTCGTTGTTTATCATGACAAGCCTCTCGTACAGTGTATCCCTAATGTTCATCAAGCCATACCTAATCATGACCTCCTTCTCCTCAGCATCGGACCTAACCACAACAACAGGCTTATCACAATTAGCACAGTAATACTCGCCGGTCTTAAGCCTGAGTAGCGGTGTTCCGCAAACTGGGCATGTGTAGCTTGTTAATGTGGCCCCAGCCCTAATAAGCTGTGCCATCTTCTTGGCAACAAGGTCCCTACTACCCACGGCTCTTGAGTAATGCTACCAACTTTATAAACCCAACGACGTAGACATAGATAAATACTTATAAGGGCGATACGTATTTGCATTTTGGATGACGATTGACATGCCAGCTGAGCGGTGAGGAATCCTGGGGTATCTGAATTTTAAATCCCTCAACACAATGCATTACTGAATGACGGTGCTGGCGTTCAAATTGTTTTATGATGGGACATTATTTAACGGATTTACTGGTGGTGCTGGCTCCATCGAGTACTATGTAAGGAAGGCTGTGAAAAACTTCGTTAATGAATGCACCCTAAGTAAGGCGTCAAGGACAGATCCTGGGGTTAGCGCCGTAGGCAATGTGATCTCCATAAAATATTCAGGGAATCACGAATTATTACCTGGCATGCTGAATTCAAAGTTACCCGGAGGTATCAGGGTTTGGGCGTGGGCTAGGGTTAATGAGGATTTTAGGGCTAGGGCTGCCGTAGCCAGGACCTATATGTACATAACCTCCTGGTTAAATGAGGACCTAGAGTTAATGAGAAAGGCAGCCGAGTTATTCATTGGGGTGCATGATCTGGTGAATTTCCAGGTTAGGGAGAAGGGCGTGCCAACCGTGGTTAGGATAGATGATATTCAAGTGAGTAGGGATGGCGCCAACCTAGTATTCATGATAAGCGGTAGGGGGTTTAGGAACAAGATGATCAGAAAGATAGTCAATTCAATAAGGATGGTGGGACTCGGCGTGCTGGGTATTGATGAGCTTAAATCCTTAATTGACGCCCAATTAAGGAGGCCAATACCACCAGCACCACCTTATGGCTTATTATTGCTGGGTGTTAATTATGGTGTTAATGAGCCTAATTGGGTTGTTGATCTTGGCGGTGTTTCTTACGTCGTTAATTACCTCAATAATAAATTGCATAATACCCTATCTAGTAGCTATGTTATTCTAAAAATTCTTCATGAGTTTATGGATATAAATAAATTATTTAGTCATATCTAAACATAACATGGACCAAATGTTTAAATATTATATAAAATAATGTACATTCGGGAGTTTTGTGGCATACTTCGACATCGATACAGCATGCAGGGAAGGATTTGGAGATAGGAAGCTGGTTGCGATGATTCAGCAGCGGATATCATCCCTTGACGAAGACCTTGACCAAGGCGAACAAGAGTTCCTAGTGAGTTACGCATACCAGGATCTCAGGTATTACCTGCTTTATAAGTTCGGTTTATTTAACCTAGATAATAACGACGCTTCATATGAATTATGCAAGAGAATTATTAGAAATGAGGATTCTGTGGTTAGATTGGTTGATGAGTGGTTTAATTGGTGGGTTATTAAGTGGAGACAGAGGGTTAGGTTGGTTTTTAATGAGAGCGAACAGAAGGGTAATGAGACCGGAGAATCGCAAAGCATTGAGGATCTGATCAAGAAAATCCCAAAGAGGTTACTTGATAAGTTACGTAGGGAAACCATGATTGAACTAATGAGACAGAATGAGGTGTGCAGTCTGGATATCGTATCCGACTTCATAGTGAGGAGCGCCCTCAATGACCTAATTAATGAGTACAGCAAGGATGGCGCACTAAGGGTGTTAGTTACAGATATGACGGAAGTTCGCATGAGGATTTTGAGGAAAATAATGGAGATAAGCAGTACGAATAAACCACTGGTCATATTAAAGGTTAAAATAAACTCGCCACAGCCTTACCAGGGCATGTCATAATAATGATAGTGTCCAGGAAATCCTACAGGAAGGGGATGGTTAAGGTAGCCATAGCATACCCAGCACCAGCTAGGATTGCACTACAATCATTATCCATACACATACTAGGGAGACTCGTTGATGAGGATCCCGACGCCTACCCAGACTTCGTATTCCTAAATGACGAAATGGGTCGCACGACAAAGATACGGCTTAAGGACTTCGACATCGTCCTTTTCTCGGTTCATTATGAATTGGATTACCCACGAATACTCAGGATGATGGAAATCAACAGTATAAATCCCTGGAGCTCGAGGAGATCGCTAACCGACCCATTGATTGTGCTTGGTGGACCAACATTAATGGCAAACCCGGAGCCAATGGCGCCATTTGCGGACCTAGTACTAATAGGTGACGCGGAGGTCCTAATACCAAGCCTGCTCAATAACTATCACTCATACAGGAAAGACCTGGGTAAGTACATTGATACGCCTGGTTTTTACGTACCATCACACGGCAAGCACACCGTTGAAAGGGTTTTCGTGAAGGACCTAACCTACTCAGTAGGTTTAATCCACGATACAGCAATAAGCCTAAGAACCAGTGATGAAGAACCGGTCCTAGGACGTTCAGCAATACTCGAGGTAATGAGAGGCTGCCCAAGAAGTTGCCTTTTCTGTATGGAGAGTTTTACGCAAAGGCCTGTTAGATATGCTAATATTAATTACATAAAGGAAATAGTAAGGAGGGATGTTAACGACGGTATAATCGATAGGGTATCACTGATAGGGTTGTCCGTGGGTGATCACCCCGGCTTTAGGGATTTAATGGAATTCCTGATCAGAGACCTTAAAATCAATGTGTCGGTGCCTTCGCTACGCATCGATACACTTGATAGTGATTCCCTGAAATTAATCGCTAATGGTGGGCAAAGGGTACTTACAATCGCGCCAGAGTCCAGCGAGCGATTGAGGAGGGCGTTGGGTAAGGGCTTCACGGATGATCGTATTATTGATTTAGCCGTAAAAGCCATGGAACTGGGGTTCACTCATTTAAAGCTATACTTCATGGTTGGTTTACCGGGTGAGACAATTGATGATATTAAATCAATAATAAACCTACTACTCAGATTAAGGAATGCTGGTGTGAAGTTTTCATTATCGGTTAATCCATGGGTGCCTAAACCCCACACACCACTACAATGGTTGCCCATGGCGCCGGAGGAAATAATCAAACAGAGAACTAAGATGTTACGGGATGTCCAGGCATACATTGAATTTTCAGCATACGATGCATTAGATGCCAAGGTACAAGCGTTGCTATCATTGGGAGATAGGGACGTGGCTAACGTAATCCTTGAAGCATCACTCACAAGCATGAACAGAGGATCCTGGAGAAGACTACTGGTTAAATATAATGACTTACTAACTAGGTATGTCTATACCCAAAAGCCGTTGAATGAGAAGTTACCCTGGGGTCACGTAAGGATACCGGGTGCTAACGAGCAATTGCTCAGGGGGCTCTTAATGAAGTACGCCAAGGAGGTGGGTGTTAGGATTTGTGCGTAATGGGTGGTGTGTCTCTACAATGCGATGTTTGCAGTATTTAGTCTATGGTTATGTATTTATGTGTATGTAGTGTATGTTTTTATGTACACAAGTTTCATTAAGATTTTTGTTGTTGGAAGTGCGACCTTGTATGGTTTGGAATGGTGTGCACTTTAACCTGAACACAATAATACCGTGGCCAATAGTACTTCTATGGACGCTACTCTACTTCGCCTTGCTAGCCTGGGCATGGAGACCCAAGGAAGGTAGACCCTTCGGTAACTTCAAGACAATCGATTTCGTATACATAGCCCTGGCTGCGGCATTAATGGTTGTCTATAACTTCTTCATTTCACCCCTAATCCCAAGGGTTGGCACCGTAACTACGTACTTCTACTACCCAATAATTGGTAGACTGTTCTTGACACTGCTCGCAGCGGCTCTTGTTGGTAAGCCTGGCTCGGCCGGGTTAACCCTGTTCACATATGACCTTCTCGCTGACATAATACATTACGGTTTTGGTGGCCAACCCTTCTGGTTCATTTATGAGGTTACTGCGTACGCAGCAATAATTGACCTGTGGCTAATCTATAGGGGTAGGTATTACATGACACCGTTCCAAGGGGTGCTCAGCAAGTCTGCCGATCCAGGGGTTGGTGAGGGTGGTTCTGCCGAGGAGCTTGAGGAGGAGTTGAAACCGGCCAAGGCATTATTCATAGTTGACGCCCTAATCGGCGGTATAACAACATTAACAGCCTACCCATTCTGGTGGAGGGGCTTTTAGGGCACCTTTGTGTCGGGTTTATCATTCACACCGAGCTTCTGGGCGATAACTAGCATAGCCAGTATTGGTGCTGGCGCTGTCCTTGGGTTAGTGGTGTCTCCATTTATTTACTACATAAAGAGGGTCTTGTCATAGGGGAGTTTATGGCTAAGATCATTAAAATCAATAATCTTTCTGTTCGATACTTCGGTTCCAGCAATCCTGTCCTTAGGAATATATCCCTCGAGATTGAGGAGGGAGAGTTCGTACTACTGGTTGGTAGGACTGGTTCTGGGAAATCCACGTTACTGAATGTGATTAATGGCGTTACACCCAACATAGTAAGTGCCTCGGTTAGGGGATCAATAAGCGTGGCTGATCGTGATCCGAGAAAGACCCCTGTGCATGAGATGGCCACAATAGTCGGTACGGTATACCAAGTGCCAGAGAGTCAAATATTCTCGTTAATTGTGGATGACGATGTAGCCTTCGGTCTTGAAAATAGGGCTGTGGACCCTAATGAGATTAGGCGTAGGGTTGTTGAATCACTGAGTTTGGTCAACCTTGTCCATAAGATGAGACATCCAACCTTCCTCCTCAGCGGTGGTGAGAAGCAGAGGTTGGTTATTGCTGGTGTTCTTGCCGTAAGACCAAGGATCCTAATCCTTGATGAACCAACATCGATGCTGGACTCCATGGGTGCGGAGAGCATCTTCGGTCTTGTTAAGAAGTTGAGTGAGGAAGGATTGACCATCATAATGAGTGAGCATAGGGTGGAGAGGGTGATCGGTATGGTGGATAGGGTTATTGGTCTTAAGGATGGCACGATATACATAGATGATGAGCCACATAGGGCTGTGGCTAAGTTATCAAGGCTTGGTATTGAGGAGCCTCAGGTAACCACGTTATATAGGATGATCAACAAGAATGCCGAGTATTACCCAATCTCTGTCGATGAGTTCATGGAGTTGGGTGTGGCTGATAGAATTGATGTAGTTGATAAGGTTGATGATTGTGTTGGTGAAGATGCGATACTTGTAAATAACGTGCACTTCACATACCCAGGTGGCGTTCAGGAGGTTTTGAAGGGTGTAAACCTGGTCATTAAGGATGGGGAGGTTGTGAGTGTAATTGGTCCCAATGGATCGGGTAAATCGACACTAATGTATTTATTGGCGGGTATCTACAAACCAAGCAGTGGTTCCATAAAAATCCTTGGTTATGACTCAACAAGGCTCGTTGGTAGGGATAGGGCTAGGTTAGTTGGTTATGTATTTCAGGATCCAGACCAAATGCTCTTATCAAGCACTGTTAAGGGCGAGCTTGAATTTACGCTGAAGCTTGCGGGTATTCGTGGGAGGGAGGCTGAGGGGAGAGTAAAAAGGATAAGTGATTACCTTGGTATTAATGATCTACTAAACCAAAGCCCGCATAAGTTATCTGTTGGTCAGAGAAGGTTGGTGAGCGTTGCCTCGGTCCTTGTGGCTGAGCCACGCATATTAATTCTTGATGAGCCAACGAGGGGTCTCGATAATGAGACCAGCACATCGTTGATGGACTTACTCCTGACCATTAAGGAGGAGAGGGGTATGACACTCATCATGGTTACGCACAACATGAGGCAGGTTGGTGAGTATAGCGATAGGGTCTTTGTAATGTATGATGGCAATGTGGTATTTAGTGGGACGCCGGAGATTGTTTTTGAGGAGTCACATAGGCATCCTGAGTGGGGAATATCGCCACCACAGGTTTTTGAGGTTACACGTAGGATTAATAAGCCCACAGCAAGTATTAGGAGGGTGAGGGTTCATGCAGCCTAGCCCAATAATTGGGCAGGTGCTCTATAACCCCATCGTTAATTGGACAATAACCCTAGTAATGCTGCTTTACGGGCCCGTCCTCGTTATCTACCTAATATTCAAGTTAATAGGTTTCCAGGGCTATATGTCGTTGTTTAGGTTCATAGAGGGTAAATCGGTAATATATAAGTTAGATCCTAGGGTCAAGATTCTATTATCGATAGTGATCACCACGGTTGCCGCAATAACGATTTGGTGGATTTCGGCAATAATGTTTATTGCCGTCATGGCATTATACTCACTATTGAGCAACATTAGGGAGAAGCTCAGGATAGCTGTACCACTTATCCTAGCTTCGTTCATAGGAACCGCTTGGACAGAATCCATGTTCGCGCCGTACTCATACCTACAGGTTATATTTCACCATGTAACCTTCCTCTACGTGCTTCCACAATCCCTAGCAATCTTCGGTGTTACCCAGGGTAGTGGTTCCTTCTATGTTCCATACCTGGGCTACGTAAGTAACCCAGTGGGTATTACCTGGGAGGGCATTATCTATGGTCTCCAGATAACCTTCAGGGCCGTGGCAGCCATAGCCTCTGGTCTACTGCTAATATTCAGTACACCACCCTCGGACATACTTAGATCTCTCGAGAAGAGTGGTTTACCCATTGAGCTTGGTTTTACATTATTACTCGCCGTAAGTTCTGTGCCAAAGGTTCTCGAGAACTCCATGGTTGTGCTCAACTCCCTAAGGGCTAGGGGTGTTGATTTTAGACCAAGGAGTAGGAATCCCATAATGTTCATTAGGGAATCGTTATTCATAATAAGGGTGGTTATCATGGCCCTCGTTGGTATTGTAATACTAACACTCAGGGATGCCAGGCAAATAGCCATTGCAGCTGACTTAAGGGCCTTTAGGGCGTTTAGGAAGAGGACGTATTATAAGGACATTAGAATGACTAGGATGGACTACGTAATACTAGCGTTCCTAATAGCCCTGTTAATCGCGGGCATCTACATATCTGGGTTGCCGGGCATGGGGGCTGTGCCCTATAACCCATAGGTTAGTTACCCAATCTATTCCAGTAATGTCTAGGCGCTTTATTAATTTAAAATACGAGTACCTGGTACCCATTGTTTATGAACATTGATAAGTCCTCATGATGCTCCTCATCACCAATCAACCTAATCCTTAATGCCATTAACCTATCCCGAATATTTAAATGCGGAGGTGATGCGCAGTAGCCGCAGACACCGTATATGATCCTCTCCCTCTGGGCAACCTCATATGCAAGCCTCAAACCCCTGTAGGGACTATCCGCTATAGGTATCTTCGAACCCAAGCCGTCGAAGTATACGATGACGTCATGCCCAGCCCTCTTTAGGTTAACCGCATAGTGAAGCGCGTGGGCGGCCCTTATTGCCTCCGAGAGATCCTCAGGGTTGGATAGTATTACGAAGGCATACTTACCCATCACGAGACCTCAGTGCCCATTGGTTTTAAGGAGCCTGTTCATGTTATTGAATTATGAACAAGAAAGTACATGTTCCAACAAAATCGTTTGACCCACTATTAAGTGCACGATACGTTATCCTTAAGGGCGTCGGTAATGAGCGGATCGCCTAGGTAATACGTATCACCCCTCTTGATAAGAATTGAGTGGTCAATTAACGAATCGATTATGGACTTCACAGTGGCATCGTTGATAGACCTACCCTCGAGAGCCTCCAAGGTCCTCTTAACGTCACTCCACGTACAACCAAACCTACACATCTCGATCACCCTAATATACCTATCTTTGCTCACGTACCTACCCTCCATCAGGAAGTTGCAAAACTCCCTGCGCAGTATTGACATTGCGTACTCCCTAACCCTATCAATAGCCCCCTCAGGGCCCTCCCTGATGTACGTGAACCCGAAGTACGTTAACCAACCCGGGATCCCACCAATAGCATCGTAAACCTTATCGTAATCGCTGAATGAAACGCCAACCTCCTCGAAACCCCTCCTTAGGAACTCCACTGCCTGCTCCCTAGTGAATGGCAGAAGCTCCAGCCTAGCCACGTACCTGCCAAACAATGGAGATTCAGGGTCATTAAGCCTCAAGAATCTACTCAAAACCCTAACCTCAGACCCGGAGACCACGATAGTTATGTTCCTGAGGTTATCGTAAACGTAGGCCAGCACGGGCAGTAGATTGACGCCTCTAACCTTGACCAACTCCTGCGCCTCATCAAGCACAACCACGAACCTCAACCCCCTATCACTAGCCCAGTCATTCAGTTTGTCGAAAACCTCGGCAATATCCACACCATTCCTACGTGACCAGGACAGGCTTATTGAGAAGCCGGCCACGGAGACACCGCGAATTCGCCTAAACACCTCAATCAACTCATTAAACCTACCCACAGCATCATTAAACGCCCTCTCGAGTAACCTAACCAGGTCAGGGTAGGCAGCATATGGCTTCTGCTCAAGCACCCTGGTATCGACGTAGATGTATCTGTAACCGTAGTCATTCAGCACGGCATTTATCAGTGATGATTTGCCAGTTCTCCTGAGCCCAAGGACCACGACTGCGGGATCATTCAGGGCGTTCACGAACTTATTGATCTCAACCTCCCTATTGAAGAGGTCCCTCAATCTCTCTTTAGGCCTTGGGTCGAATATCAATTACCCCCACCTAAGTAACTTACCCCCACCTAATTGTTTTTATGCCTAACTTGGGCGTTCCGTATCTTGCTCAAACTTAAAAGGGAGGTTGGCATTGGTTTCTGGAATGGGTAGTAGGCGTAGGTTTGAGGTTGCGCCAATAAGCATTTACGGGACATCGACGATAGGCGTTTACCTATTCGCCAATAACTCCATAACTGTGGCACCCATAGACACGCCCGAGAAGGTTATAAACACGATAAGGGACACCCTGGGCACGGAGGTCATCAAGGCCTCCCTAGCCAAGTCACCGCTGATCGGCATATTCATGGTCGGCAACGACAATGGCGTGCTGGTGCCAAGCATAGCGGTTGAGGAGGAGGTCAATGAGTTGAGGAGGCTTGGCTTAAACGTGGCTGTTCTTAAGACGAAGTACACGGCAATAGCGAACCTGGTGCTAACTAACAATAGGAAGACCGTTGTCTCGCCAATAATCGAGAGGGAGTACGTAAACCTCATCAGGGACATCCTAGGCACGGAGGTTGTTGTTGACGAGATTTGCGGAACATACCTAGTGGGTTCAATAGCCGTCGCTAATGATAGAGGGGTTTTACTAAGCCCTGATGCTAAGGATGACGATGTGAAGAAGGTTAGGGATTACTTCAACCTAAACGTCGACGTTGGCACCGTGAATAGGGGTAGGAGCTTCATCAGAGGAGGTCTTGTCGTAAATGATAACGGTGGTTTGGTCGGTAATGACACGACGGGTTTCGAGATAGTCAGGATAATGCAGGTCTTTGGAACAACCTAACCCATTAAATCCCTAGCCCTCCTCAGGCAGTCCTCACCGAGCTTACCTATGTTGGTTTGCAGCTCCCTCATTACATCGCTAACCCTATCCTGAATCCTCTGCGGTATAATGCCCATCTTCACATACGACATGTACTCATCATAGTCAACAACCCTAACCTCACCGGAGTCCCACGCCTTAACCACGTCGACGGCTAGGTCGACATAGAGTATGTTGCTCCCTGTAAACTCGACTGGAGTGTTTACGTTGGCGTAGATGCCCTTGGGCCTTAGGGAGCCATCCGTATACACGTGGATGAGGTAGTTGCTACCGAGGCTTGTGCAGGTTATTGCCAGGTCACCCTCGGCCTTTGGTATGCCAAGCCCATCCAGGTAACCACCACCCCTCAACCTACGCACAAGCACTATCTCGCTAGGCTCGAGTCTCAGCACATCAGCCACGCCAAGCCTGAGAACATCGCCATTGGGCCTAATGTGCACAATACCAACCCTGTACCTCCCACTCATTAACTGCCTCATAAACTCACTACTAAACCCAACCCTATCACTACAATGACTGAGTAGTGCTTCGACTAGGTCGAGCAATGCGGTGTTCCTCCTGAAGGTTTTGTATGTGTGGTGACCAATTATTGTCGGCATTACGCTATTCCTCATGTTATCGAGGATGATCTTTGCATCACCACCGAGGATCACCTCTACGATACATTCACCATCCTGTAAAACCGTGTATGGTTCGGAACCCCTACTCCTAACCTCAACCTCGTTCAATACCCTTACTGCGTACTCGACTTCCTTAACAGCCTCCTCCCTATTAAGGAACTGGGCACTGCTCCTCCACTTAATACTATAACCACGCAATCCATTAACGTACCTCAAACCAACCTCAAGCAACGTGGATTTAGCCTCCGGATCCTTAATATGACTACTAAAGAGGACATTACCACTACCTGGGAAGATACTGACATAGTGGGTATCAACCCTAACCCCAGGCATGACCATGATTATGTCCTTAGGGAGCACCCTGGTCCTCATGACGTACACAGGAATGGCATCGCCAACCCTGTAATACCCAGGGAAGCCCCTCAACTCAGCATAGGCACCGCCTATGTCCACGATATAGCCATTGTTTAGGGAATCCTTAATGACACCAATAACGACCCTATGGAGCGGAACCACAGACCTCCAAACCAACGCACCATACTCAACAACCCTGAGGAACCCGTTTAACGCCTCATCCACAGCATCACAATCACCCATAAACACCAAACCGCCAGGAACCCTCTCAGAATCCTTAATCGTAACGTTCGGCGCCGAGTTGTCAACATCCAGGTTGAACCTATCGATAATGACGTCGGAAGCCTGCACAATATCAAAACCAAGGTCCAGGGCAGTCTTTGTAAGTGCCGTCGCGTACTTACCCCTAACCCTAACCTTAACAGCGCCAGCACGCATTAGGTAACCCAGTGAACCCAGGGGAAATATTGCTTTTTCCAGCCCAACAACAACCATCAATAAACAAAATAAACGCACTTAATGATCGGTGCTACCAATTAGTTTCTTAAAGTCATTGTCCTGATCCGTTTGTCCCTAAACCAATTCTTCGCGTCACGCAGGATAATCTCGATTACGGCAGTGATGTCGTGCAACACCCCATCCTTAGCCCTATACCTGGAGAAGTCGGTGTCAAACCAATTGTATTGATAGTCATGAGGTAAAACGCCTTATTAATTAAACCATCGATGTTGGTATACCCTAGTTTAACTAGGCCTATCGCTATGCTCTTTGCTCAATCGTCTTAATAAGTTAGTTAGACCCTGGAATTGAAGCCTTGGTTGGGTTTTCATTTCTCAATACCATAGTGCCTTATTAATTGTCTTGTTATAATACTTGATGTGAATACTATTAAGTGTATTGCAAGTGGCGGTAAGGGTGGTGTTGGTAAGAGCACGATAACCATACTAACCGCCAGGGCATCGGCGGCATTGGGCATTAGGGTTGGCGTTGTTGATTTAGCCCTTGGCAACCCAACCACATCACTAATACTTCTTGGTGAGGTGCCTAGGCACACCCTGACAACGTATGTAATCAACGTATCAAGGCTTGGTGAAGTTGTTCATGTCGTTCCCACGGAGCATGGACCCATATACCTCGTGCCATCAGGCCGCGGTGATCTAGCCCTCGTGAGTAGTTATGGTGGTTTGGTTGAGGGGTTTGGTGAGATTATTAATTACTTAATTGATAGGGTTGGTGTCGATTACGTACTAGTTGATTTCCCAGCATTCGAGCCCGAGGTCGATGAAGTATTCGGTAGTGCATTGAGTATTTGCGACACAGTATACCCAATCGGTACCCAGGATCCAGGCTCACTAATTGCCGTCAAGAACCTAGCCCAATTCGCTAGGAGGAACTCGTTAGAGCTTGGCAGGCCATTGCTTAACATGTTTAGGGAGTCCCTGGGTAGGCAATGGGTTAGTGCCCTTGGTAAGTTGGTTGGTGTTGAGCCTAGTGTTGTTCATTATGACCCATGGTTGATTAGGTGGGTTAATGATGGAGGTGGTCACTATGGGATTGGTGTTAAGGAGGCGTTGACTTACATACTTAAGGATATACTGAAGTAACGCAAAATGCTTAAGTTAGTCCTCTCAATAATCCATAACTGCCGTGTCTGAGGGCTTTAGAGGAATTACTGTTGAGGGTGAGGATGGGGAGAGGTGGTTGTTGATTGCGGATACCCACGTCGGTCTCGAGGTCGAACTTGGTAAGAGGGGTGTTAGGATACCGAGACAATCGGTCAGGATAGCCCAGTCGATAATTGAGGTGGCCGAGGGCGTTGGCGCCACATCCCTAGCAATACTTGGTGATGTAAAGCATGAGATAGCGAGCATAGTCGAGAGTGCCAGGGAGGTTAGGGAATTCATTGACAGGGTCAGCGCCAAATTCAACAAGGTTGTCCTAGTCAGGGGGAACCATGATGGCAACCTAGACCTAATACTAAGCAGTGATGCTAAGTCCAATGTTTACCTAATCGACTCAAGGGGCTTCATACTGAGGAGTAAGGATGGCAAGAACCTATTATTACTCCACGGTAACTCAAAACCAAGACTTGAAGATTTCGTGAGCTCTAACGTGATAATCATGGGCCACACCCACCCGGCAATATTGATTCAGGACATAACGGGTTATGTAATGAGGGCCCCGGTGATTGTTAAGATTCGCACTGATAAGGCGTTCTTTGGTAAGAATATGTATAGTTATGTTGGTGAGCTGGACGTAAAAGGCGTAATGAATGTGATAGTGCTCCCAGTATACAATCCATTAACCATAGGCATGGACGTGTTCGAAATCTTCGCCAAGGACTTAGTCGATGTAGAGACAATACTTCATTACGCACGCACATGGGAGCACCTCAACGACGTGGAGGTTTACCTGACAGACATGACCTACCTAGGCACAATGGATGTGCTAGCCAAGATTAGGGAGGAACTCGGTGAGGGAGGCTACGACATAGACTGGCTATGAAATGATTAATATGATGAATCACCTTATGCTGATGGAATACTTACGTCTAACCGATAAGTCCGGGTAAAAGGAGGTTTAACTGTTAAACCACAATTTTATTAACCTCAAAAGGCGCCTGGATATACCGTGAGGTACCCGGTTCTGGTAATAAACATGAAGGTTTACCCAGAGGTCCTGGGTAGGAGGGCGTTGGAGTTGGCTAGGGTTGCGGAGTCTGTGTCTAAGGAGCTTGGTGCCTCCATAATCGTTGCACCACCAATGACCGAGCTTAGGCTTGTGGCTGAGAACGTGGAGATACCAACGTTTGCGCAGGGCGCCGACCCCGTGGAGCCTGGGGCGAGGACTGGGCATGTGCCGCTTGAGTTCATAAAGGAGGTCGGTGCCTCCGGGGTTATACTGAACCATAGTGAGAATAGGTTATTGCTGAATGACCTAGCGTGGTTGGTGAGTAGGGCTAAGGGACTGGGGTTGGAAACGATAGTTTGCGCCCCCGATCCATTCTCAAGTGCTGCGGCGGCAGCGCTTGGGCCTACGGCTGTTGCTGTTGAGCCGCCTGAGCTGATTGGTACGGGTAAGGCTGTGAGTAGGGAGAAGCCTGACGTCATTGTTAAGACTGTTGAGTTGGTTAAGAAGGTTGGTGGTGATGTTCCCGTGATTACCGGTGCTGGTATTGAGAGTGGTGATGATGTTAGGAGGGCTATTGAGCTTGGGACGGTGGGTGTGTTGGTCGCCAGTGCAATAGTTAGGGCTAAGGATTGGAGAGCTAAGATCATGGAGATTGCGAAGGCGCTTTTATAAGATTTTTAATTGAAATAAACTACTTTTTAACTTATTTCTTAAGCTCACGCTTTATTATCTGCCTAAGCACATACTGAAGTATGCCACCGTTTAGGAAGTACTGCACCTCCATTGGTGTATCGAGCCTAACAAGTAACTTAGTCCTGACCTCCCCACCGTCCGGCTTGTGTACTACGAGATCAACAACCTGCCTAGGCCTTAATCCCTGTGATAGACCGATAATGTCGAAGGTCTCGTCTCCCGTAATGCCGAGCTTATCCACACCCTCACCCTCCATGAATTGGAGCGGTAGTATCCCCATCTCAACCAGGTTACTCCTATGAATCCTCTCAAAGCTCTTTGCAATCACCGCCTTTATGCCCAGCAATTTCGGTCCCTTTGCCGCCCAATCCCTCGAGCTACCAGCACCATATGTTTGACCAGCCAGTATGATTAAGGGCTTGCCCTCCTCCCTATACTTCATTGCTGCATCGAACACCGTCATTACCTGCCCATCAGGCCAGTGTATCGTGTAACCGCCCTCAAGGACCTTACCACCCATCCTATTCCTAACACCCTTATTCCAGAAGGCTCCCCTAACCATAACCTCCCAATTACCCCTCCTGGTGCCGAACGTGTTGAACTCCTCAGGCTTAACGCCAAGCGATATTAAGTATTTACCAGCCGGTGAGTCGGTTGGTATGGAACTGGCAGGTGATATGTGATCCGTTGTTATGTTATCACCAAGCACAAGTAAAGCCCTAGCGCCGATTATATCCTTAATCTCAACAAGCCTGTCAGGGTCAAAGTCATCAAAGAATGGTGGTCTCCTTATGTACGTATTATTTGGATTCCACTGATATAGATCACCACCTGGTGCCTTAAGCTGGTTCCACTCATCAGGCACTAGGTCGCCGATCCTTGTGTACTTCTCAACAAATTCACCAGGTGTTACATACTTCTCAACATACTTCCTGACCTCCTCATCGCTGGGCCATAGATCCTTTAGGTAAACTGGTTTCCCATCGTTAGTGTATGCTACGGGCTCCTTTGTGAGGTCCCTATTTACCGTACCAGCTAAGGCGTATACCACAACCATGGGTGGCGATGCTAGGTAATTAGCCCTAACGTCCGGGTGTACTCTATTCTCGAAGTTTCTATTGCCTGAGAGAACGGCTGCGGCAATCACATCATTTTCCCTAATGGCCTTAATAACCGGCTCGGGTAGGGGTCCCGTGTTTCCTATACACACCATACACCCAAAGCCCGTTATGTAGAAGCCTATCTTCTCAAGATACTGCAGCAAACTGGACCTCCTTAGGTACTCCTCAACAACCCTCGAACCGGGGGCTAACACGGTCTTTACATAGGGTGGTGGTGCTATGCCAAGCTCAACAGCCCTCTTGGCTATCAGACCGGCTGCCATTAGTAGGTATGGGTTGCTCGTGTTTGTGCAGCTTGTTATTGCGGCTATGGCAACGAAGCCATCTTCAAGCTCCGCCTTCTTGCCATCAATCTCTATAATGACCCTCTTTCTACCAGTTATGTTCCTCCTCTTATTTCTATCCTCAATAATAGGTTCAATACTCTTCGGAACCTCGCTCAACCCCCTCCTTTGCCACGGCAGTGATGGTCCAGCCAGGTTTGGTTCTATTGCTGATAGGTCGATACCAATCACTTGGCTATACTCAATATCACCCTCCCTTGGTGAACCGAACACGCCCTGCTCCATGTAGTACCTCTCGACAAGGGATATCAACCACTCATCCCTACCAGTCAACCTCAGGTAAGCCAGGGTCTGCTCATCAACTGGGAACAAGCCGGTCGTTGCGCCATACTCAGGCGCCATGTTGGCTATCGTTGCCCTATCAGGCACAGGTAATTCCTTAACACCCTCACCGAAGAACTCAACAAACTTATCAACAACATTGTACTTCCTCAAGGTCTCCGTTATGTAGAGGACTATGTCCGTCGCTGTAACACCAGGTCTTGGTTTACCATAGAGATTAACACCAACAACCTGTGGCGGTAGCACCGCGATTGGTTGGCCGAGCAGTGCAGCCTCAGCCTCAACACCACCAACACCCCAACCAACAACGCCGAGGCCATTAATCATAGTTGTGTGTGAGTCCATGCCGACTACGGTGTCGAAGTAGGCAAGCTTCTCACTCGGGCCTAGATCCTCTGTCATCACAACCCTAGCTATGTGCTCAAGGTGTACCTGGTGGATAATGCCGGTGCCTGGCGGGAAGACCCTGAAGTTCTTAAAGGCGTTCTGAGCCCACTTGAGAAACTCGTACCTCTCCGCGTTCCTCTGAACCTCAAGCTTGATGTTTAGTCTCAACGCATCAGGCCTACCCCAGTAATCAGCCTGTACGCTGTGGTCTATGATTAGGTCAGTTGGGACTTGCGGGTTTATCACCTTGGGGTCAATACCGTACTTATTCACGATCTCCCTCATAACAGCTAAATCCACGAGTGCAGGCACACCTGTGTAGTCCTGCATCAAGACCCTGGCAACCTTGATAGGCACCTCCTTGGTACCTGGGTTACTTGGGTTCCAATGTAGCAGGTTCTCGATATCTTCCTCGGTTATAGCTTGACCATCGAAGTTTCTGAGCATATTCTCTATAAACACCTTAATCGTGTACGGAAACCTCACAATATCAAAACCAGCCCTCTCAAGGGCTCTTAATGAGTAGTAACGCGCCCTAACGCCGCCAACCTCCATCGTACTGAGTGTGTTCCATAGATTGGGTAGGGTATTAGGCACGGGTTTTATGATTGTCAATGGTTTTTAATTATTTTGCTTATGCAAATTCTGCGTTACTTGGCGAATTGGTTGTAGCCGGACGCGTTGGCATTATAGTACGTTAAGTCCCAGGTTAGTGGCGCACTTAATTCGAAGGGTATCATATAGCTTGCGGGTAGGGTGGCTATTGTTCCGTTTAGGAACGTAACCTCAATATCGAACATTGTGCCATTGAATATGTAATCAGTTATTGGGTATTTCGTGTATGCGTATTGAAACTCCAGCTGTGTGTACGTGCCGTAAAATGGCGTTCCACTATACGGTATCTCATGTATCCATAACTCGCTCGTGTTGTAATCATAAATCTCAAAGACTATCTCCTTAGCACTCATGTTGTAGTAAATCATCAACTTAAGTAACGTATTGTTAGGCGTTGGCACACCAGGCAGTACTGCCGGGTTCATTGTGGTTTCGTTGAAGTAGTAATGGGCTATGCAGTTCTTACCTGGCACATACCAGGGAGCAATTGTGCCATTCGGGTCTAGGTCAACACCTATCTGGAAGAATCCAACACAGGTCGACCTAGTTGTTCCGTAGTAGTTCATGGCGTTTATTTGGAAGCTCAGTATACCAACCTGTGGTGTATTCCAATACCTAAGTAATACGAGAGCCGTTAGGTTGTAAAATGGTGGTAATAATGTCGTTATTAATCCAGAACCCTGTCCGTAACCCTCCATGTTATTATACTTCTGTAGATATATGGGTACCTCGAGACTCGTGACTATTATGTCTGTGTAGTACACCGTACCATTCTCGGTTATTATTGCTGCGGTGTAATAATTACCGGCGTCAGGAACCCCCACTTCAAAGGGTGGTTGGTCTGTTCCATCAACAAACACCTGCATCACCCAACCCGCGGTCTTATTGTATGGCGTGCTCGCGTTATACACGTTAACCATTATGAAGACCCAGCCAGGCGGATAGAGGGCGTTGGATAGGCTCGATAATGAAACGACAGGCTTTAAGTCAGTTAGGTTTAGGCCAGCCCATACATAACCGTTGGCCACACCGACGATTGCCACGGGTTGGTAATTCGCATTAACCAAGCCAAAGAATCCACTACCACCAGAACCATAGTAGATAGCTACCTGGAAGGATAGGAATTGATCACCCCTAACGATTAGGTTTGGATTAACAATATCAATTTGCGGGACATTATTTACAGCGGTTGACTTCAGCGATGGTTCGCCCCAGTAGTTCGGTGTGGTTACTATCGATGCCTCACCACTGATTACTTCCCATCCATAGTAGGTCAAGGGTTCATGTGCAAGTTCGAAGTTTGAAACGTAGGCGAAGGCGCCAACCAGAGATGCAGTTGGTGTCAACCTGGGTACTGGTTCATGTACGCGTAAGCCATAATTATTCCGCTGTGTTAGGTATTATGTATGGTGATATGATTATTGCGAGTACGAGCACTATCGTTATAATAATTACTGTGGTGCTCAGTTTGTGTCCTATCATTATTCAATATGAGTAATCATGTATATTTTAATTTTACTGTATCATTCGCCTATCATTGATTTTTCTTCAGCAGTAACTTCCTCCTCAGAGTCAACGTGTAATCTCCTGATTTGTACGCCATCTGGGGTTAGCAATGCTATTTTAACTGATGCCCCATCCTCACCGAACCTGGTTAGGTACCTTATGAGGACCTTGTTCGCTATGACTATGCCCACGTGCTGCGTCTTGCCATTTAGGGATACGCTTTGGTGGTAGTGCCAAACCTCCTTCTTCGTTATTATGTTGAATTGCTTAACTATTGAATCCTTATAATCATTGAGCACGAGGTTGTATATACCTAGGACCCTCCATATCCTCTTCGTTGGATTTATCTCCCCGTAGATAATTACTACGGGTCTCTCCGTCTTCTTATCCTTAACCCTTGATTGGTAGATGGCTGTTATGACGGGTTTTGAGTCGAGCACGAGCAAGTCTTTGATTGATTGCCTATACCTAATCACGGCTGCCATGAATGGCATTAATAATCTAAACCTAAACTCGACACCGTTTGGTATCTTGATACTATCGAAATTACAATTATAGCAGTGAATCCTGACTATGGCGGGTGAGGGTTCCATTATTCTCCTTATGAAATCCCGCCCTTCTTCAATCAATTCCTCATTAATATCCTTCCTCGATTCTCCATTAACGCTCATCAATACTTCATCACTACTATAGAATTTATTAAATTTATGGTTCATAATGATAATATTGTTCTATGGAAAATGTGCAGATTCTGCACCTTACAAACAATTTTTAAGTGGCAGGTTGTGTATTTAATATGTATGATGAATGAATTAAGGAGGTACGTAACCCACACCCAATTACTGCTATGGCCTAGGATAGGTATTAAGGTAAGAAATAATGTTGCATATGTAATAATGTTAAATAAATCAAATAGGGATGAAGGTCGGTATCTTAGATGCACGGCAATTAAGGTTTCGAGTAATCCCCTACTATCGTGATGTGGGTATTAATGAGTACACAACAACCTCCTTACCGCCCCTCAAAATCACCTGTCTATTTATTAACCCCCTCCGCATGAGCACGCTTATCGCGTGTCTAACGGTTCTGCTCGGAAGCATAGTCTTCTCGGCAATCTCCCTCTGGGTTAATTGACCCTCATACTCCAGGATCTTCAGTATGAACTTAGCGCTAGGTGGCAGGTCCATGTTAGCCATGAGACTGACTTTCCTCTCGTAACGACCAATCGTGCTCGAAACACCACCAACCCTAACAAGCTTAAGTGGCTTTCCAGCACTAACCCTAACCTCATTACCTACATGGGACCTAACACTACCATCTATGATAACCTCAACCCTAGACCTAGACACTATATCCCTAACACGCACCACAGCGTCCTCAGGTACCACAACAGGCACGCGCGCCAGGTTAGTACTATTGACAGGGACGACCTCGAAAACCCTAGCCCTTGAATGAAGCAGAGGTCCGCCAACGGACATGGCGTATGCCGTGGAACCCGTTGGTGTAGCCACTATTAAACCGTCAGCGACATCGTGCCATAGGTACTCATCATTTATGTAAAGGCTGTACTCAAGTGTTATTGCACTCCTCATTGGGAATATTGCAACCTCATTAATAGCATCAGGCAATCTCTTGCCTTTAATGTTTACGGCTAGTCTCAGTATATTCTCAATATCGTAATCCCCATTAACCACCGCCGAAATAGCCCTATTTAAATTCGGCAAGTCAACAGAGTTCAGGAAGCCAAGATCAAAGTCTATTGTTAGGATTGGGCCGTCCCAGGAGTTCAGCTTATGGAGGTTCATTATTATGAACTTATCCGTACCAGCAATACCAATAACATCATAACCACTCAACTCACTATCTAATTCTGTAACCACATCGAACAATGATGAATAATCACCAAGGTAACTCCTAACCTCATTAATCATGCTAGGCATCGATACTATCAACCCCCTCATAACCCACAACTGAACTGAAGTTACCGTATATTAACTTTTTGAATAATTACTTATTAATAACCGGGTCATTCCTGTATAAAGCCGTGACATTCCAATCACTAATAATTGGTGTTGCAGGATTAATAGCAATCGCCGTAGGGTGGGTACTAGCTTTGGGCGATGTACCACCGCTAAGACTAACAATACCATACCTAATAGGTAGCGCCTTACTAACAATATACTCATTAATTAACTGGAACTTAGTGTTCCTAATACTCAACGGTGCAGCCACAGCATTATCAGCCATGAACCTAGTAAGGAGGGTTCGGAAGCTCAATACTAACGCTAAAGATCATGGAAAGGGCAACAAGTTCCAGGATTAAATCACCCCTCGCCACATAGATATCGCGGCTAAACTCCAACAACCAACCAAGGTTAGCATCAATCACTAATGTACCCCTCGCACTACCTCTACCCAGGGTTACGCGATACGTAGTTCCCTGTCCCGGGGCAACTATTGAGTAAACACCGCCAACCTCTACCCTAACATTACCAGCGGTTATTTCAGAAAACCCAAGGTAATCATTTACGAAAGCCCTGACAAAGCCTAGCATTGACAATGAATCTTCGAATGTCTTTGCACCATTAATCGTGCTTAATAACGTGGTTAATGATTTCAAGATACCCTTTACATTATGTCTATCAATTGTTATTGATCCTCTACGTGGTATCAGTGCCAGTACTATGGAGCCCCTAGCGTGGCAGTCTCCATGGGCGTCAATAATTATGGCGCGTTGTTGCGATGCGCAATCGTCAATTTTGACCATGCTGTAACCTAATTCATTGATTATATCCATTAACCACTGGGGTGCATCACCATACACATAGATCAATCGTTATCACCGCATATACTAAAAATCAACACATCCCAATTAGCTAGGTGCTCCTAAGAATCCCTTCTCCATATCCTCAATATCCCTCATTATCTCGCTTACGGTTTCCTTAATAACATCAAGTGGAGACTTACCCTTAGTCTTTATCCTAAACCTAACATTCTGCGTGAGTGGGTGGTCCACATCGTACATTGCATACTCAACATCAGGCCTCTTGAGTAAATACTCTACTAAGGGTGCGAATAATGTGTAGGCTTCACCTTGGACCACAGCCTCTAGATAGTTATCCTCGACCTTAACAACACTTATTTTAATCACAAAATCACACAGTACAACTTCTGGAAATAAAAACTTTAGCCCTAAATTTTATTAGTATCATAAAAATAGGTCCTTTAAGTGATGAGAACCCCCGTAGCGGATAATGAAGAGTTCACGTACCGGCTGAGCGATTTGTTCCTTTTAATTCTCAGTCGTTGGCGAATTAATCACCGTTCATGAAAGGGTGCGTTCATCACCCTCTGCAAAAACTACTCACCGGTTGGTGGGCCTCCACGTAATCTGCCCCTCCTTTTCGTATCCCTCATCCTATTTATCTCCCTATCGATCCTCTTAAGTAGGGTTTCGAACGCGTACCTAACTGCATTAACCGGATCCCAATCAACCTCATTTACCGTGTACGTGTTTACATTATCCTTAAGCATCACATGAACCGAGTACTTACTCCTTTTCTCCTCACCACCTTTCTCATACTTCTTAATGTTTATCTTTAGGTCTATTACATTCACCATCCTATTTATCTTAGCGACGTAATTACTAACAACCTTCTCAATCAAAGCCTTAGTATCCTCATCAACATCAACAAGCCTAGCCTCTATGGGCACCTCCTCATACGGCCTAAGCACAGCCTTAATAACGTCATAACCAGAGATAACACCAACCACCGAATCCCCGGAAATAACCGGTAACCCGGAAACCCCATTCTCAAGCATCACGCGGGCAGCCTCACTCAATTCATTATTACCTTCTATGGTTATGGCGGGGGTTGTGGCTATAGCCTTAACGGGCGCCGCTAATATGTCATCCTCAGTACCCACCACATCACCACGCCTACTACGCCTTGGTATTGATGCGTAGTACAGCCTCTCGACTATATCACGCATACTGACTATACCATACAGCTTACCCGAGTCTAGGACAGGTAGTCGTGTTATCCCATGCCTAATCATGAGCCACTTAGCCCTAGCCACAGCCTCATTACCATCGATGGTTATTGCCGGTTTAGACATCACCGAGGAGACAGAGACCCTAGGCAACCTTTGATTCCTCAATAGGTAATCAAGCATTTTTTCCCGAGTTAGGATACCGACCAGGTTCATGTTCGAGTCAACAACGGGCAATGCCCTAGCCCTCAACGTTAATACCTTACCCATTGCCTTAACGAAATCCGCGTCCTGGTTTATGGAATAGGGTGGTGACATGACACTGGAGACCTTGGACTTAAGACTAACCCTACGCTCAAGCAACTCCCTATAACTTAACACACCCACTAACTTCCCATTATCATTAATCACAGGTACGATCCAAGCCTTGAAATCCCTCATGTCGGAGATAACCTTTGAAATTACATCCTTGGGCTTCGCGATAATGATCACGTTATCCATCAATTCACCAACAGTGGGTAGACTCATCAATGTGTAACTATGAAGCCCTTTTAATAATTTAATGGGTATAGTTTTATAAGCCGTTGTTGCAATGGGCGACGCGTGGAATGCCAGGAAGCCGTAAATAATGTAATACCGGTCATACACAATCCAGCCAGTGTACAGAAATTACTCGATGCAATAAAGGTATCACTCGGCTTTGGGGTGAGGACTATAGTCGTCACCAAGGCCGTAGGTTCAGCGGCACAGCAGGGCATTCCAGAGGCCTTTAGGTTGGTGATGAGGGTTGGGGCATCATTAATAGTGCTTCCCGACATTAGGGATGCTGTGGAGTTACTAAAGCCCGATCATATATACTTCCTAAGCACCAAGGGCGAAATAATGGGTGATCTCAATGGTAGGGTGTTACTTATTGTTCAAGCCTCGGATCAGCAATTTATGCCGAGTGAATTGAATTTAGGTAGGCAGGTTAGGGTTTTGGGTAGGGACGTGGGTAGTACCGCATTGTTAACGCTGGCCTTAAATAAAATCCTTGGTTCATGTATTGAATGAGCGCTAAATGGGTTACTACTTAAAAATACGCCATCTTAAGTAGCCTTGGTTGTAATGTCGGCATTCACAGATGCATTAGCCATAATGATCGTGCTCCTGGTAATAGCCCTAATCACAGACGCGGCAATAATATATGTAACCCGTAGACTAGCCGCGAAAAACCCAAACGTGGTTAAGCTGCAGAGGTACGAGGCCGGCAACCCACCAGTTGGTGAGGCTAGGTACGTATTCCCAATACAGTACGTTGGCTTCCTGCTGGTGTTCCTGGGCATGGAGCCTGTCATAGTCATTTTGCTGATTTTATCATCAGCTGCGGTGGTTGGTATGCCCATAGTGATCATGATACTTGTGATTTTATTAATAGCATTACCGAGCGTTTATGTAGGTTATAAATACGCACTGAAGATGGCTTATCCCAAAGAATTTTTAAGAAGAGCAGGTAGGTGAACCTGAATGTCAATTGATAAGATAGTAGAGCCATACAAGAAGTGGGGCACGAAATACTCACTCTGGCCAATACACCTGGTCACAGCCTGCTGCGGAGTTGAGATGGCACACACCTGGAACCCTGCCTACGACGCCGAGAGGCTCGGCTCACTTCCCTGGCATGCACCGAGACAGACAAACCTAATCCTGGTGGAGGGTACCATAACCTTCAAGATGGCGAGGGTTTTGAGGTTCATTTGGGAGCAGATGAGTGATCCCAAGTACGTAATTGCCATGGGTTCCTGCGCCGCCGAGGGAGGCATATTCTGGAATAGCTACCATGCAGTTCCCGTTAGTAAGATCGTACCAGTGGACGCCTACGCAATTGGGTGCCCACCAACGCCCGAGTCCGTGATCCAGATGATAAAGATCGTACAGAGGAAGATAGAGAGTGGCGAGGCCAGGGCTAACGTTAAGCCGAGGACGATAGACCTAACCAAGGTGCTCACCCCATCACCAACAAAGCAACCAGCGCCAAACCCACCACATAGGATTATGCCAAACCCGCATATACCGGTATGCACCGAGAAGAAGGTTGATTGGGCCTTCGGTTATGATTACGTTAATAATCAATTAATGCCCGCACTGAAGGAATCGGCAAAGAGGATTGTGGTAACGGACATCAATAGAGTGTGCATTGAAGTAACACCAGATAAGATAAGGGATGCTGCCCAAGCATTGTATAAACTGGGTTTTGATCACGTTAAGTCGGTGAATGTAATCGACGTGCCACACGAGAATAAGTTCTATGTTGAGTACTGGGTATCCAGCTACAGTAGGAAGGAATTAATGCCGGTGCTCGTTGCATTAACGACCGAGATACCCAGGGACAACCCGAGGGTGCCCAGCCTAATTGATGTATGGACCAGTGCGGATTACATGGAGAGGGAGATGTATGACTTCTTCGGTGTTTGGTTTGAGGGTAATCCATGGATGGGTAGAAACTTCCTCCTAGACCCAGACACACCGGTTAAGTTCCCGTTGAGGAAGGACGTACCAATAGTGAGGGAGTTCTACCTAGTCGATAGGGAGTTCCCAGGTGTTGCAATACCAACGGCTCCAGCCAAACCAGCTGCGCCAGCGAAGCCGCAAGCGCCACAGCAGAAACCAGCGCAGGTTCAACAGCCCCAGTCAAAGCCAGCGCAGGCCGATGCGGCAAAGCAGGAATCCGGTTCGGGGTGATTGGCGTGGGTAGCGAGGAGAGGTATGTGGAATTGTCGATGGGGATGGAGGTACCTGAGGAGTTCGTTAAGAACTTCGTGCCAATACCTAAGGAGTACGTGGAGGAGGCGTACAGGAGTGATGAATACCTGGTATTCATAGGACCGCAGCACCCAGGTAGTGGTCACATGAGGATAATACTCAGGCTCAAGGGTGACTACGTAGTGGATGCAATACCGGACCCGGGCTACGTCCATAGGGGTGTCGAGAAGCTAGCAGAGACGAGGCTCTACATACACATACTGCCACTCATAGAGAGACCCACAATACAGGACTCGGCAAACTTTGACCTGGGATATTCGAGGGCGGTGGAGAAGCTCGCAGACCTCGATGTACCAAAGAGGGCACAGTACATCAGGGTAATACTCGCGGAGCTAAGTAGGATCGCAACCCACCTATACGATACGGGCATACTCTCCGTATTCATTGGTCACTCCACAGGCTACATGTGGGCCTTTGGGCTCAGGGATGTGATTAACGAAGCCTTCATTAGAATAACAGGCACAAGAACAACGCTCAGTTACACAGTACCAGGCGGTGTCAGGTGGGATGTTAAGCCGGAGGTTTTGGATTTCGTTTATGAATTAACGAACTACCTCGAGAGGAAGATGAAGGATATGGAGTCAATATTCGTCAAAAACCCAGTAACCATACACAGGCTCAGGGAGGTCGGTGTACTATCGAAGGATGAAGCCATCAAGTACGGGTTGGTGGGTCCATTCCTAAGGGCATCTGGTGTGGAGTACGATGTTAGGAAGGTGGAGCCTTACGAGGTGTATAGCGAGTTTGATTGGGATATACCCGTGGCCGATGAGGGCGACTCCTACTCAAGGTTCCTGGTCAGGGTTGAGGAGATTAGGCAGAGCATCAAGATAATTAGGCAGGCGGTTAAGAACATACCAGACACACCAATACTCAGTGAGAAGATACTATCCAGGATACCACCGAAGGATAGACCGCAGGCGGCCAGGGACATAAGGACATTCCTAACAAAGACCCACACAGGACTAACGCCAGGTGCCGGTGAGGTAACCACACTAACTGAAGCCTCAAGGGGATTACTGCTCTTCACGTTGGTATCGGATGGGCATAGTAACGTACCATATAGGTTGAGGATGGTGACACCATCATGGCTATTACTTAGGGGCTTCATGGAGTCACTGAAGGGTTATAGGCTAGCTGACGTACCAGCCATCTACGGCTCCTTCGGCTACTTCCCACCCGAAGCCGATCGTTAAGTGGACAATACACTGCAAAATGAACCTGCTCATTTTTACTAACCTTATAATGCATGGCTATACAAGGTTTTTAGTTATTAACGAGCTTATACCATTTTGTGGAGAGTATAACGTTGCCGGAGGCGTTGGTGAGAAGTATAAGGGAAAGAGGATTGGATGTTGAGGACTTAGTAATTAACCTGCTAATAAAATCTCTAAACCTAGACCCTAAAATTGCCGTAGAAGCCCACGTGGAGCTTGCTTTGAAGTATCTTGAGGAAGGTAGGGGGCTTGCGGATAAGGACACAGTCCAGGCTAGCGAGAAGCTTTATAAAGCTGCTGAGGAGGTCGTTAAGGCCTTGGCGATACATTATGGGTTTGATGACATCCTGAACAGGGTTAATGAGAGGGGTAGGTGGACAGTAACCGAACTAGAGAAGGCAGTACTCAGGATAAGTAAGCACTTGGGGGATTGGGTTAGGGCGGTATGGGATGAAGCGAATTACTTACACGTGTGGGGATTCCACGAAGCAAAACTAGACAGTGAGGATGTAAGGGCACGACTACCAGACATAGAGAGGATGGTTAGGGAGGCTGAGAAGGTTCTTTTGGGTAGTAATTAATTCCTCCTGTGGCCGCTAATAAAAGGTTCTGTGGTAAGGGGAGATTATAGTGTTAATAAATAGTGATGTTGATGCCCTGGTAATAACAGATAAGGCAAACCCCATGGGACAAGACCTGGATATCTGCGAAAATCAAGGAGGAAATGAGGTTCGATGATCCATTCGAGCTTCATGTCGTGACCAGAAAAATGAAGAGTAGTACAGAAAATTCATAGATTTCTACGAGAAGTTCTAAACCCAAACCTTATCTATTCAAAGGAGGTACCGTCTTGTAATGGCGGGCACTAATCATTAGGACTTTATATACTGGCCTGCAGTTAGTAATTATGGTGTTACCAAACGAGTACAACCCCGAGGATATCGAGTTTTGGCTGGAGCCACCACTAATGCTCTCAATACAGTCGGATGTGAGGAGGATGATTGAGGAGGGGGTTAGTGAGCACGTCATGGCTTTGGTTAAGGAGTTGAGACATGTGCTTGAGGCTAGAGGCTTCGTAAGAAGGATATCGAGTGCGTCGAAGCCTTTTAATGCCTATGCCATAGACTCGAGCTACCCAACACCGCCCCTAGAGCTTGTCGGTGGGGTTCTCACGGTTCTTTCCTACGGTTATGTGGGTTATCTAAACGGTTCATATGATAAGTACGTTACTGGTGAGGTGGTTTTTGAGGATGTTGGCGAGTTTGAGCGAGTGATAACGAGGAGGGCGCAGGTCAGGGAGAGGGAGTTGGCAATAAGGCTCCTTAGGGATAAGGCTAGGGGTAGGAGGAACATTGATGTCTTGATACTGGATGGTGAAATACCAATACACCCATTACCCTACAACCTACCTGTGGAAGGTGGTGCACTTAGTTATATAACTAGGGTAATCGGGGAATTGCTCAATCTAGCAAGTAAAACAGGTACACCAATTGTCGGCGTAGTCAAGAGGGTCAGGTCAAGGTTATTATCAATATTGCAGGGTAAGTGTTTACCAGTTAATGATAAGTTGATAGCTAGTCTCGTATTGAATAACGGCGAGTACGTAGTGTTGGGAAGTTACGGCGAAATAATGCCGCAGTGGGTTAGAGTAAATTATGGTGATTGTGAATTGAGAAAGAGGTGTAAGGGCGGGGATTGCCCGGACGTAAGGAGCCTAATGAGTAGGAGGCTTGAGGAGGGCTTGAGCAACCTAGACAGAGTATTCAGCGGTGAGGTATACTCAGGACTGTCGCACTTAAGGGAGGTCAACGTGATATTCTATAAACCACACAATGGGGCACCTGCGGTTAAACTTGAGGTCTATAACCCAGGCAATGCCATAAAGCTCGAGAACTTGGTGGCTTACCTTGAGTCGCAAACTACGGACACGGGATACCCATTCTTACTGGATAGGGTTGATGAGTACGTGAGGCTAAATCCGAGCATACTCGATTACGTAAGAAACCTAATAATTAAGGACTCAAAGGAAGCAAACACCGCACTACTAACAATGCTACAACTGACAAACCCACAAAAGGCTTACCTAGTCAGGAGGCTCGAAGCATAACGACTTAAATAACCAAGAAAGCAACACAAAGCCTAAGCCCTAATTCAATTTCAGGTTTAATAGAATCAAGAATGATACTTTGTTGACCGCAATAGCAGTACTTATCCAGGACTTAAGGGTATGAATTCTAACATGCAGTATAGTTTTATAAGAAGTTTATTGTTGCCATTCTAGATGCAATTTGGATTTAAGTTGAGGGGATTGCTGATTAAGACCTTAGTTTTCCTGAGTATGGCTGTTGTAGCGGTTGTCAGTGTTAGGTTTGTCGAACCTGTCTTTGCGCCATTAATTGTGTTTATGTTGGCGGTGTTGGTTTTTGTTCTGAATAGGGTGATCAATAGGAGGTTGGGTAACATGTGGGGCAGGGAGCTGCTTAGTGTTGGATCATCATACGTAATTTACGAGAAGGGCATCTATGTAAAGCCCATGGACATATTTTACCCGTGGTATGAGCTTAAGACCGTAACTAACAGCATAAACTCCGTGACCCTAATTTTCAATGATGGTACAGAAATCGCGCTACCAAACGATGTTGGCGTTAAATTAAGGGGCTTTGTCCCTGGCATTGAGTAATTGTTAAATAGGCAATTAATACCCGATCTTGGGTGAGTCCCTATTGCGGAGGGTTATAATACTGGGTGCGGGTGGTCGTGACCTCCACGTATTCAATACATACTTTAGGCACAACCCTGAGTATAAGGTCGTTGCAGTAGCCCAGGTCCAGATACCGGGTATTGGTGGTAAACGATACGTCAAGGGTTCGGGTGAGCTATATCAACCAGGTGGGGTACCTCTCATTGGGCTTAAGGACTTGGAAAACCTGGGACGTTTAATTAGGGATCTTGGTGCCGACGAGGTTGTTCTGGCATACAGTGATTTACTCTATAACGATGTTGGTAGGATAATAAGCATAGTACTTGCCAACGGAGCCACCTTCGAAATACTAGGGCCTAGGGACACCATGATAAAGCCTTCAAAGCCGATGATAGGCGTTGTTGCAACTAGGACGGGTGCTGGAAAGTCTACGGTATCTCATGAGGTGACGCTGGAGCTGGTGAGGAGGGGTTTGAAGGTTGCATCGATTAGACACCCGATGATTTACATGAATCCTGACGAAATGATGGTGCAAGTGTTCAGGACCAAGGAGGATCTCATGAAGATAACATTTGAGGAGAGGGAGGAGTATGAGCACTACGTGGAAATCGGCGTACCAGTCCTTGCCGGTGTTGATTATGAGATGATACTAAACGAAGCCGAGAACATGGCAGACGTATTAATCTGGGACGGAGGAAACAACGACTTCCCATTCTACCACACAGACTATCTAATAACAGTAACAGACGCTAGGAGACCTGGGCACGAAGTTGGTAGCTTCCCGGGTGAGGTGAATACCAGGCTAGCTGATGCCGTGATCATAACCAAGGTTTCGGATTCAACACCAGAGAACGTGAGGACAATAATCAATAATGTAAAGGCTGTGAATCCACGGGCATCAATAACACAGGCAGACCTTGAGGTCTACCTAGAAAACCCAAATGCGGTGGCTGGTAAGAGGGTCCTCGTGATAGAGGATGCGCCTACGGTAACCCACGGTGGTCTACCGTATGCTGCAGGTTACATAGCTGCTAAGAAGTATAATGCGGAGATCGTGGATCCAAAACCATATGCAGTGGGCATAATTAGGGAAACTTACATGAAGTACGCACACATGGGACCAGTACTACCAAGCCTAGGTTACACGCCTGAGCAGATAAGGGATTTGGAGGAGACAATAAGGAGGGTACCAGCCGACGTTGTGATAATGGGCACACCGGCACACATTGAGGATGTGGTTAAGATAGACAAGCCAATAGTTAGGGCAAGATGGAGACTCAAGGTTTTGGAGGGACCATCAATAAGCCAGTTAATTGATGAGTTCCTGGAACGCGCAAGAATTAAGTAATTGAAACTAATTAACCAATCGTCAGATCTCCTTTCAATTTTAATGGCAATAGTAACAACAAACTACCTACCTCAGCTTATTGTAACCTAGTAGTGCGTATACATGCCCAACGAGTATTAATATGGCACCCACAAGTATTATAAATAGGAGAGCGCCATACCAGTACCACTTGGCAGCCTCATTAAAATTATTAATGCCACTCGACCTAGCCAACTCCCTATAGGCATCCCTGAAGAATCTATACTCAAGTATTACAAAGACGTAAGCTATTATCAATAGTACTATGAAAAATACTAAGAAACTAAGACCAAAATCATATGGGGATAGGGCATGCATGGTATATATAGGTATACTAATATAGGCGAATATCGCAATTATAAGTACAACAGCCCCTATTATGCCCATTATGAAGCCATATAATGCATTACGCCATATAGTCTCGTTGTTATAGGCCTTGGAAAGTTTATTCAGGGCTATTAAGACGAGTATTAAGCCAACAATGCTCAGGACCTCCGCATAGGGTATGAGTCCCACAAGCATCAATATTACGCCAACAAGACCAAGCGTGCCTGCAGATTTAATTTCATCGCTCGTACCCATCGAAGCGCTCATCGACCTTTATAGGTTAAGGGAGTATTTATTTTTTATTTTTAGTTTAAAGTGAGGCTTCTTCATTAATAAGAATGGGTTCAGCGCCGATGGAACCGCCTAGGTACTTAGTGGCTAGTTCCATTATGAATGATGCCGAGTTGAGAAGTCTTTCGTGATCCACGCCTGGTACTCCCGCGGTGACTATAAGGACGTTCCTCGTGTCAACCCTTACCTTGGTGTTTTCTGAGTCTCTGTATGGGTATACGTGGAGTATCAAGCCGTCTATTGTGGAGAGTACTATCTGGTTATTACTCAGGGTCTTTCTCGGTGATCCAATTGGCGTGAATTGCTCACCATCTCTTGCATACCTAAATACCAGGTCCTTGCCCCCAAAGCTCTCTATGTCATATAATCCAATGGGAACTAGGTACTTAATGCTAGCTATATTCCCAATATCAACCATCGGGTTTATCCTAGGCAGGTCCTCACCCCTAAGCACCCTCCTTAACAAAGCCTCCTGGGCTGGCCTCTGCTTTGTTGGGTCTATGCCTAGTTCGTGCCAATAGAAGTCCCTGTAGTGCCTTATTATTGGGTCGTCCTTAAGCTTATCGAGTGTGTATTTTGCCTTAACCTCATTAATTATTGAGTTTATGACTTTAATTAATTCCCCTGGGCACTCATTATTTCTCACGCCTAGAACTATGCCAACACCAACGAAGACCTTACCCCTGAGCTTGCCATCAATAATTAGTTTCATTAATGAGGGTGCTTAAGGCGTTCTTTATTAAGTGTTTCTCAACGATTCTTTATTCGCCATCAGCTCTGGTGCCACTCCTCATTAGTCAGAAATACCAGTTATCATCACGTGATTAGGCTTAGTGCATTAATGCTTTTAAGATTTAACATAATACTTGCTTGTGTGATGAGCACCTCGACCCCTGAGCACGTGAGGAGTGGTATTACGGCTGATAAATACATCTTCTGGTAATTAAGTCGCTTTGCCCTGTATGTACTATACCCAATACTCAGACAGGCTGACTTTACGTCTAACCGTTGCACCACAATTGGGGCATCGTAGAATTTCACCACCCCTCCACACTAATTCGTGCCCGCATCTAGGGCATCTTGCATGTACAACACCGAGTTGTGCATCCTTTAGGGTTAGTGTGTATGGTGGTCCTCTCGATATTACCCTAGCCCTAACTACGTCACCTATGCCGACCAGGTCGCTTGCGTTGCTTGATTTACCGTTTAATAATTGCGATGGTGGTACTATTCCAGTAATATCATCCTTAAGCGGGACCTTATTGCCATTATCATCAACACCTAATATCTTCACTATGACAACTTTATCGTTTGGTATTGCTACAACCTTACCATAAACAATATCGTTTATTTTCAACAAACCATTACCTTTCAACGGCTTTATGCTAATCACATGCTCCTTATTATCCCTAATGACCACGCCCATGACCTGGGCTATTAAGTTACCGTCCTTATCAACATCAACGTTCTCTCCAGGCAGGTATTCCTCTGCTTTACCAATAACATCGCCTGGGGCTACCACCTCGCTCATGCTTTGATCACCACATTCACGTGATTATCAACAACTCCGTCTATGAAACCCTTTATAAACCTAAATCCTACGGTAGCCTGTGGTTAAGATCCTCGTTACTAACGACGATGGGATCTACAGTTCGGGGCTTAGGATGCTCTATGACTACGTTAAGGACTTAGGTGATGTGTATGTCGTAGCTCCAGAAACGCCTAAGTCCGCGTCAGGGCTTGGCATAACCCTGCATAAGCCATTGAGGTTTTACACAATGGATCTATGTGGGTTCAGGGTGTATGCCACATCGGGCACGCCCTCGGATACTATATACCTGGCTGCGCTCGAGATCATGGATAGGGTAGACCTGGTATTATCCGGTATCAATATTGGTGATAATACATCGTTGCAAGTCATTCTATCATCGGGAACGCTAGGTGCCGCATTCCAGGCTGCACTACTAGGTGTCCCAGCAATTGCCTACTCCGTGGATGTGAGTAGGGAGGATGAGTTAGTTGGTAATGAGGATCTTGATGAGGTGTTGAGGGTTGTGGTTAGGGAGTCTGCGAGGTTCGTCATTGAGCGGGGTATGCCCGGTGGTGTGGATGTGCTTAGTTTTAACTTCCCAGGTAAGGTAAAGCAGGACATTGAGGTTAAACTCGTGAGGGCATCAAAGCTGAAGTTTGCAGAGCAGGTTGATGCGAGGGTTGACCCAAGGGGTGGTAAGTACTACTGGCTCTTTGGTTCATTAATAGAGCCTGAGGAGGGTACGGATACGTACGTGGTGCATAAGGAGGGTAACATAGCCCTGACGCCACTGACACTGGACATGAATGCCATAGGACCTAAGCCACGGATTGATGAGAATGCAATCAATGAACTAATCTCGAGGCTCAATACGTCCTTATCATTGCGTAAAACTCTTAAATAGTCTTTATATTATCGTTGATGGGTGTCCGTTATTGATTCACAGTTCGCACTGGATGTTCAATTCGATGTAAAAAGGATTGAGGAGTTAGTTAGGCGGTTTTGGGATGAGAATAAGATTGAGAAGAGATGGCATGAAAGCGGCGGTGATAAGGGACTATACACATTCCTCGAGGGTCCACCAACAACCAACGGCTTCCCACATGTCGGTCATATTAGGGGTAGGACGTACAAGGACGTTGTCATTAGGTACCATAAATCACTTGGTTATAGGGTTTGGGCTAAGGGTGGTTGGGATGAGCAGGGCTTACCTGTTGAGATAGAGGTTGAGAAGAAGCTGAACTTAAGGACTAAGAAGGACATTGAAAAGGTTGGTTACGAGAAGTTCAGCCTTGAATGCAACTCGCTCGTGGATTACTACCTAGAGAAGTGGAAGGAAGTTGGCACAAAAAGATTGGGACTTTGGCTAGATCTAGATCGTGCCTACGAGACTAGGAAGGCGTACTATATAGAGCATGTATGGGCATTCCTAAAGAACGCCTGGGAGAAGGGATTACTCTTTGAGGACTACAGGGTATTACCCTTCTGCCCAAGGTGTGAGACTGCGTTAAGTGATGCGGAGGTTGACCAGGGATATGAGGATAGGGAGGACCCATCAATATTCGTGAAATTCCCAGTTGAGGGATCAAGCAATACATACCTTGTTATTTGGACTACGACACCCTGGACATTAATAGATAATGAGGCTGTTGCCGTAAATCCCAACTTTGATTATGCGCTTGTTAAGGTGACGGTAAATAATGAAGTTGAGTATCTATGGCTTGCGGAGAAGCTTGTTCCGCAGCTTATGGAGAAATTTGGAATTAAGGATTATGAGATTGTTAGGGTGGTTAAGGGTTCTGAACTGGCTGGCATTAGGTATAACCATATCTACATGGATAAGGTACCGGTACACGCACAACACATAAGCAGTGCGCATTACGTTGTCCTAGCCGACTTCGTAACGCTTGAGGAGGGCACTGGTTTAGTCCATATAGCGCCTGCCCACGGTCCTGAGGATTTTGAGGTTGCGAAAAAGTATGGTTTGCCTGCGACGAATTCTGTGGAGATTAACGGCATATTTAATGAATTAGGTGGGGAGTTTCGCGGTAAGTACTGGCTTGATGTGTCGCAGGAGGTAATTAGGGATTTGAAGGCAAGGGGTTTACTGCTTTACTCGGGTACTGTGGTTCACGCATACCCACACTGCTGGAGGTGTGGTACACCATTGATATACAGGGCTGATAAGCAGTGGTTCATTAGGGTTTCGGAGTATAGGGGCAAGTTGGTTGAGGAGTTGAAGAAGGTCAAGATATACCCAGACTTCCTGAGGGATAGGTTCGATAATTGGGTTGCCAATGCAAGGGATTGGACGATATCTAGGAGTAGGGTTTGGGGCACGCCATTACCAATATGGCGTTGTAAGGATGATCCAGGAAAGATCCTAGTAATAGGCTCCCTAGAGGAATTGAGGAAATACGCGAAGTTCGTACCAAACGTACCGGATGACATGCTTGTCCATAGGCCATGGATAGACCTAGTCAAGATAGAGACTGAGGATTGTAGAGAGTGGGTTAGGGAGCCGTTCGTGATTGACGTTTGGATGGACAGTGGTGTGGCGTGGATCGCTGGAATCAACGGTCTTAGGAATAAGGAATTATTCGATGAATTATACCCCTATGATTGGGTCACGGAGGCCATAGACCAAACAAGGGGTTGGTTCTACTCGTTACTCGTGACATCTGTGCTATGGATGGGTAAGGCACCCTACAAATCCATACTAATCAGTGGACACGTGGTTGATAAGTATGGACAGAAGATGAGCAAGTCCAAGGGTAACGTGATATGGGCCGAGGACCTATTCAATAAGTGGGGCGCGGATCCAACAAGGCTCTACCTACTGACTAAGTCGGCACCCTGGGACACGATGTCGGTTGATCCGGACGAAATATCCGACGCCAGGAGTATCCTATCCATACTGTGGAATGTGGTTAAGTTCGCAAGTACATACATGGAGCTGGATAACTTTAACCCGAAGGTGCATAGGCTCGAGGATTTAATAAGTAAGGGATTGATTGAGGATAGGTGGATACTCAGTAGGTTCTATAGTAGGTTGCGTAGGTTCATCAATTATATGGATAACATGGAATTACACATGGCCGCTAGGGAGTGGGTCGGCCTCGTGGTTGAGGACTTGAGTCACGGCTATATTAGATTGATTAGGCGTAGGGTTTGGTCTGAGGAGAGTAGGGAGGATAAGTACGCAGCTTACTCCGTGCTTTATCACGTGATCAAGGGTGCATTGGTGATGGGCTCAATCCTGGTGCCGCATGTAACGGAATACCTATGGCAAGCCTTCGTGAGGAGGTTCGAGAACGATGAAGCCGAAAGTGTTCACTTCTCGCTATTACCCAAGGTGGATGATAAGTACATAAGTGAGGAGTTGGAGCACGTATTCGACACATTATTTGCAGTCTTCTCCGACATTGCCGAGTTGAGGAACAAGATCAAGGTTAAACTCAGGTGGCCTCTGGCCAAGGCTATCGTTAAGGTTAGTGATGCGGAGAGATTTAGTCAAGTTAAGCCGTTACTCGAGTACTTGGCCAACGTCAAGGAGGTGTTGTTTGTGAATGAACTTGGGACCTGCAATGAGGATGAGTATGTCAGGGCTCAGGGTAAGGATTATGAGATTTGCCTAAGCAAGGTTATGGATAGGAGGCTGTACTACGAGGCATTGGCTAGGGAGGTGGTTAGGCGTATACAGACAATGAGGGCTAAGGCGAATCTCAAGGTTGATGAGAAAATAAGGGTTTACATAAGCACCAAGGGTGAGGACCTGCTTAACGCAATAAGCGAGTTTAGGGATTACATAATCAATGAGGTGAGGGCCACAGACATAGTCATTGGGCAAGGCGGCGGTAACGCGTTTGTCATGGATTGGGATATCGAGGATATTAAGGTTCAAATAGGAATTGAACGATTAACCTAACCCGTGTTAATAACACCCATACTAATTAAATGCTTCAATGCCCTCCTAACAATCCTCCTAACCACATACCTGCCCCTCAAGGAACCAAACAATTTCATCGAAACCTTACGAACACTACCCTCATTAACAAGCTCGGTAAGTACCCTCCTCTCCTCCTCATTAACGGGCACGTTATACCTAAGGGCAAGCCTAGCTATATCAACGGGACTAAGCCCCACAGACCCATCATCTCTATGGCCAATGAGTTTCACAACCTCAAGCGTCAGTATTGTAACCCAATCATTGCTATTCACATCACCATAAATCCTTCTCAACTCCCTAATCAACTCATCCTTACTATTGAACCCATCAACTACCGCATCGGCATCTGTTAGCTCACCAACCCTTTTGTACGTAGTACCTATTATCCTCGCCTTTGCCACAACCATGCCACCGCTGTGGATGAAGACCTCCCTGTACCTAGGCCTAATTATGCCGAGCCTTATTGTTGTGAATTTACCATTACCAACCTTATCCATATACCTTGATTTAAGCATCAAATGCCTACCTAGGTAAACGACCCTACGCATCTACGACTCTATGGGTGAGAGAGGTATTTTAAAAGGCTTTATTTAAGGAGGTACTCGTATGAGGCTTGCCGATATCGTGAAGTACGTAAATATTGCGTATGCAGGGATAATGCTTGGGTTAGCCGCGTACTTCATAGTACTGATTAAGTACGGCTACACGTTTATACACCCATCATCAAGCGGCTTCATAACCATTAATCAATTATTCGCATCTGGCTCATTAGGACCTGCCGCCTTAGGCATAATCCCCTCAATACTAGCCGTGATGATAATACTGACCATAGCTATCGTAATACTCAACATGTTTTATGAAAACAGTCTAAAGCCACCTGCGAAGGGAGTTAGAAGAGTAGAGCATCGTAGAGAGAGGAAGGAAAAAGAAAGGAGAAAGAGATAGACCTTGATTTTTATTATCATATTGTGATGATCTACTCCAATTCCTTCTCCGTTAATCTACGCTTAACTGCCCTATCGAAAACAACCCAATTCCTATACCACTCCTCATTAACCTTCCTCAATTCCGTCAATATTGCCTTAGTCAAGTCCTTCGCGGTAACCCTATCCACATCTGCAAATTGACATTCAACCTTCCTAGCAATCCTCCTTGCAACATCCACAGAGGCCCCTGTCTTCAGAATACTAACAACGATCTTCTCAATAATGAAGTCCTCCTCGGAGCCGTCCCTCTTCACTACCTTTGTAACCATTATCCTAGAATAAAATTACGCTTGAAAAACCTTTCCCTCATCGCTAAATTACTTTACTTACTTATAATGGGAATACCCTGTGATTGCAACATGGATTCAAGCTTACCTATATAAAGGACCTTCTCAACCTCCTCGAAGTTCTCATTAAGCCTTATCATACCAAGCCTTATGTGGCTCACCTCATTTTCCCTATCGAAATTCCTCGATACCGTTATTACGGCCTTGCCAGTATTATAATAAATCCTCTTTAGAACGCCCAACGTAAGTAAGTAATTTTCCCTATCCTCAAGGGCGACAAGAAGCCCCCTCTCCCAATTCATTGGTAGTACGGCTATGTTGACGTTGCTAAGCGTCTTCATGTGAAACTCCTTAACATTACCAATCGCTACAGCAACATCACCCCACTGCTCAATGTACATAGTTGGGCCTAGAACCCTTCTTACTAGGTTAAGCATGGATCTGTCGTAGGTTAGGCCCCTAAATAATGGCAGGTTTATTATTGGTTTATCCCTTAGGTTTATTGTCAAATCCCTGGGTGGCATTATGTACTTGCTATAGCCCATCTCCCTGCGTATCTTCCTATCATCCCTATCCCTAACCCTGGCATTTGGTGGTGATGGTAAGACGATTGTTTTTCCACCCCACTCACTTAGTTTGCTTAATAACTCGTTTGCCTCATTCTCCCTCTTAATTACAATTGCATAATTAGCACCAACTTGATCCACAAGCCCAAGCTTGAATTTTATGGCGTCAGGTCCGGAGATCCAGCCATCCGTATTTATGATCACGAAATCTACGGAATGCCTTGTCTTGAGATAATCAACGAGCTTCGCAATAGAGCTCAACGCGTAATTCCAGACATATTCAATACTTGTGGTTTCTATAAATATGGACTTTAGCGCCTTCAACTGCGTTAGGTGTGTTATAAAGCCATTAGCAATTGCCGCAGAAACCGTGGTCGGTGGGCCTACATCATTTTGGCCAGGATCGCCATCGATAATACCGACCTTTAGCCCCTCCTTGACACCCTTATTAGTTAGTATTGTTGTTATTGTGGTTTTTCCAACATCCATCGCGCCTAATACCACAATCACAGAATTCCTCAACGAAACCTCACCCAGTGCCCTTTCCCATATCTCGATTACCTCATCACTTGATTTACCTACCTTCTCGAAATTGCCCTCCGGCCCCACTATAATCTCTACCTTACCCCTCTCAAGTGACTTTGCAACTACCCTCCTACCCCTCATTACGGTAAAAGCATTGCCAGGTCCGTAATCAACCCCTAGCACGTAGAACCTGCCCTCAATTACCCTAACGCTCGCTGGTCCATCTATGGTTAATAGCTCGTTAGGTTCGACGGTGATTATCTCCACATTATTGTATTACCTAACGTAGATATTTAAGCTTGCTTACTCAATAAGTGAGCTATGTTAAAATATGGCAAGGTCCCTAAAATCGTAAGGTATCGGTCTACCCTTCTTCTTAAGTTCATCATACCTCTCAGCAAGGAACTCCTCAAGTATGGGGCATCCCTCGTATTTGCCATCCCTTGGGCATTTATTGTCCTCCACGTTGAACTTAATGAAGCATTCGCCAGACCTTATATCGTAGTATGGGCATTTCTTGTAGTAGTCTTTCATTGATCTAATTATCCTAATAACCCATCGTTGTTTGGGGTCCTTGATTTCTCGCTTTAATTCGTACTCGTTTAAGTCCTCCTCATCCGAGTAGCCATACTTCACCAAAACCACCTATCTGAAATAACTAGCACGTGGTTGTGGTTAGGTTATTAATACCTTTCTCCTCATGGGATTTTGGTAATACTGCAAGTTCATTGGTTGCTTTGTGGGTATTTGCGTGTTTGGATTAAAATGGTTGAAACATTAAAAATTTAAAGCTCAATAACTTACGTGTACTGAATGGCAACAGGTAAGGACTTAATGGCATTATTGCCACACCTCTCAGACCTGGTTAAGAGGGAAGAGGTTAACGTTAGTAAGGTCGTTGCGGATGCAATAAGGACGAAGGGCATTAAGAAGATATTGAGCGATCTTGAGAGGGAGCTTAAGGGGTTGAACGACATAGCAATGGACACATTAAGCAGCCTTGCTGTTGGTAGGCACGTATTAATAATGGGGCCTGTGGGTATTGGCAAGACCACCTTAGCGGAGACCTTGGCCGAGATCCTCCATATAAGTGAGCCGCCATACATAGAGGTTGCCTGCCACAGCCACATGACGGCTACGGAATTAACCGGCGATATAGACATAGCCGTAGCACTACAAGCAGGTCTCGATCACCCCCTGGCCTATATACCCGGCCCCTTGGTCATGGCTCATGGCGGCATATTGATACTCGATGAGATAAATAGGTTGAACCCATACAGCCAAGCTGCACTGCTCCAGGTACTTCAGGAGCACTACGTATTCATTAGGGGGTTCAGGATTAGGAGCGATTTCCTGGTAATAGCCACATCAAATCCTGCGGAGTACTCGGGTGTCTACGAACTTAGTGAGGCCTTGGCTGATAGGATGAAGGTTGTGGAGATACCATACCCAGACAAGGACCTACTCAAGACGATACTCTCCTGGAAGAGTAGTATGTACATGGAGCACCTGGGGCTCAAGGCGCCGGATGCCCTTACTGACGTTACAGCCACATTCATGACGTTAGTAACCCAGGACAGCAATATTGAGGTTGGACCGAGTATAAGGTCTGCGATATTCGCCATAACGACGGCAATGTCTAGGGCGTGGCTTGAGGGTAGGGAGGTAACACTCAACGACCTGAAGAGGGAGATAATCAGTAACATGGTTAATGTAATACGTGGAAACTTTGCAAACGAGACGGAAAAGAGGGACTACCTAGTACGTAAGTTTGATGAGGCAATGATGATGTATAGGAGGTATTCAAGGAAATGACCTTGCTCGCTAAATAATTAATTTTAACAACATGAGTAAGCTATTTAATATGGCAATCACCATTTATACCTGGGGTTAGGGCTTGAGCATAAACATTGACCCTGGGTATATAGTAGTTAGGGTTCTTAGCAAGGTATATGCATATTTACAGGAAGATTCTAGGGTCATTAGACCAGGGTCCGTTAGGAGCTTTGAATCTGCCGTTAATGATATAATGATGAGGATAATGCTTGAGGGAGGCGTTGATTATGACAAGTTCAAGGAGACCGTGGTCAGGGTCGGTATTGAAAATCTTTACCTATCGGTAGAAACCACAAATCCAGAGGATAAAAAGAGGGTACTGGAAGAGGCATTTGAGAGGGCATTTGAGGACCTGGAGACTAGGCAAAGTGAGGTTGGGCCTGAGTCATTAGATCAGCAGGTCTCGGGCTTTAACGTGGGCGCCAGCGACAATTTTGAAAATGTAGAGAGGGGTAATAATGATGAGACCGAGAACACAAGTGGTAGTATTGGTGGTGGTTTTGGTTCTGACCTTAGTGCCGAAGAAAGCCAAGACCTAACCATCGGTAAAACCTTGGTTGCGAATGTTGATGAGCGTAATAAGGACGCGAGGCTCGACTCAATAATATCGACAATATATGAGATATTGTACGGTGGCGTTGGTACAGTCAACTTCCTAAACCTGGCACAATTAATAAATATGTTCATAGATCCATATGCAAACATAGTCGAGAAGGTACAAGTACTTAAGAAGATGGAGCCGTATTTAAGGAACTATGGATTATTACCCACGGACATCAGGAGGAGTAGAGAGGGCGAGAGGGTTTTCGAGGCCCTTAGGAATGTCGTTAGGAATGCCATGAGTGGCATGGGGCAGGTTAAGATTGTGAGGTTTACAGATATTGATAAGTACCCAACCTACGTGGTAAGTGTTAGGGAGTACAAGATCGGTGATAACTACTTCGACGTAGACCTCCAGAAGACAGCCATGAATCTTAGTAGGAAAACCATGATGCACAAGTTATTCACAAACAAGGACATAGTGGTTAAGGAATACGCAAATGTTAAAACGATAGATATTGTGCTATGCTTAGACGTGTCAGGTAGCATGAGAGAACTAAGCAATGGCATGCCCAAGATAGAGATAGCCAAGGATGCCGTGGCACAATACATAGAGTTCCTATCGAAGACGAACGATAGGCTTGCCATGGTATTATTTAACTTCAGGGCTGACGTACTCTGGAGCCTACACCAGGTTAGGAGGTATTGGCAGCAAATGAATTACATGCTCAAGTACGTATATGCTGGCGGTGGTACGAACCTGGCAAACGCACTTGAGAGGTCTAGGGAGGTTCTCACTAGATCGAGGAGTAGTTCGAAGCATGTGATTTGCGTGACCGACGGTAGGACAGTCAACTCCAGCATGTGCATTAAGGAGGCTGTTAGGTTGAGGAGGGGTGGTACGACAATATCCACAATAGCAATTGGAGAAAATAGTGATGATGAGCTACTCATGAGGCTGTCGAAGATTGGTGGTGGATTGTTCATAAAGATAAGTAGTATTCATGACCTGGGCAAGGCGCTCATTATGGATAAACTGCACAGTATGTAGGTGCATATTATTGAAACACTCACCGTAATTACTTTATATACTGTTGTGCCAATATGGTAGTGGTGGATTAAATGCTTAGGTGCTTTAGCGACTATGTAAGTTTCGTGGTGAAATACCCATTCAGTAAGGAGGGGCTCAATAGGTTTAAGGAGATAACTAGCGAGAGGGGATTATACATAAACGATTTACCAACCACGCCAGTGGGTATGCAATTGCTCAGGAGGGCCTATGAGATATTGAGCGAGGCTATAATGAGGAATACGATAAGCGACGACGTGGATTTAGGCGAGGATGAATTGATTGCTCATTACATAGCCATAGCATTAACCTCACACCTAGATAAGTCGTTATGGAGGAGGTTCGCTGACGTTGAAAGCAAAAGATTCTCGGGAAAGTTGTTACTCGAGGATCCGGATTGCATGATGTATATAGCTAGGGAATTTGGTATAGAGGCTGTTAGGCTTAGGGACTTGGATATCTATGATGAAAGGCTTGCCCTAGCCTACGATGTAGGTGTTAGGGTATGGAGTTACCTGAAGTTCATGCCGAGGAATGACCCTTACTGGAAGCTAGTTAACAGGTACCTACTAAAGGGTTGGGTCCTGGCTACGTATAAAGACCTGGTAAGGCTTGTTGAGGAGGCTGTGGAGAAGAGGGTCCTTGAACTCATAAATAAGGCGTTTGAGAATGTGGACGAGACGAAATCGTTGGTTGATGCATTGGGTGGTATGAGAGAGCTTAGGGAGTATAGGATGGGAGTTACCAGTAAGGTTAAGGTGCAAATAAGGGGTCTTACACCACCATGTATTGAAGCAATAATTAATGAGATAAAATCGGGAGGGAACCCTAGCCACCAGGCTAGGTTTGCGTTGGCTGCGTACATGCTCAGGAAGTGCCATGATGTCGAGGGCAGACCTATGGAGGATTGCGTCGAGGAGGTTGTTGGTCTCTTCAGGACTGTGGCTGATTTTGATGAGAAGAAGACCAGGTATCAGGTGGAGCACATTGCTGGGCTTAGAGGTGGTCATAAATTCTACATGCCACCATCATGCCAGGAAATGAATAGCCTAGGGCTGTGCCCAACAAACCTGGGTTGTGGCGTGAAGAACCCATTAAACTATACAATCAAGGCGCTCAGGATGCAGTCAGTGCAGGGCACCCAAGGATGAGGTTTAGGCATACATTATTCCCTCACCCTGCCTCTGCTGTGGTTGGGGAGTAATGGGCATGGCTGGTGGTATACCAAGCTCCTTAAGGAGTAGATTAACCTCGAAGAATACGTATTGACCAATCATCACTTGGACAAACTGGGGTGGCTTGCCTGAGTTTATTGACTTGGCAATATCCTCAATCTGTTTGGCATCACCCTGGATTACCAATGCGCCTCTAATTGAAATGTTCACAAGCGATGGGTTTGAGCTGGCGGCTAGCGAGAACGGTATTTCAACAACATCACCCCTGACTAACGCGTTTGGGCCTATGACTAGGTTTACGTTGAAGGTTATGGGAGTTTGTTGTGGTATTAGTTGTAGTCGTTCTGCGTGTAGGTAATCATACCTTATACCCACAGCCTTAAATGCTAGACCCGACATACTGGCAAAAACACTTAAATTTGGATTATCTTTTAAAGTCTACGCATGGGGGATGGGCAATCAAGAGAGACTGTGGAATTGATAAAGAGGGTTTTGATTAAGGTTGGTTCTGAATTTAAAAAGAGGGATATCGAATTTGTGCTGATAGGTAGTGCAATATTACCGTTATTATACGGTATTGATTGGAATATTCACGACATAGACCTATTCATAACAAACAAATCCACAATAATGGAGCCTGAACTGTTCGAGGAGATCGCTAGGGAGAATGATTGGGATGTGGGTACGGACATGAGTGGTATTATGTATTACGAATTACTCGTGAATGCCCACGTAATTAGGGTTGACTTAATGGAGAACATACTCGACCTATACATACCAGAGGAGATGCTGATAAGCGCCGTGAAAGTGAGCATAGATAACCTGGAGGTTAGGAGCATAAGGCTCGAGGACCTATTAGTGTTAAAGGCGAGGGAGGCAAGTGAGGAGGGTGATGAATTCCTATCCCGTATAGCGGAAATACTGGCAGATCCAGATAGTAAAATCAATATCGACAAGAATTACCTAGTTAGGGCGATTAATTACTACCCAGATGATAAGAATTCAATAGAAAGAAGGCTCGAGAAGTCCGGAATATACCTTGAGTGAAACCTATTTCATGTGCTCCACAGCGTATACATAAATGCCGTCTAGGACGCCCGGCCCACCCTCACGACCATGAGGGCTAATCCTCTCCTCACCCCTCAACGTAGTAGCCTCCTCAACCCTTGCGGCAAACTGGCTAACCAACTCCCTATCAATCCCCTCAACCACCACGTCATCCTTAGTAGCACTAACCTTAATGCCCTTGGGTATCTCGAGCACAATCTTCGACCTCCTACCCATGAAATTCTCAATCACCAACTGATTACCCTGAACCTTAACATTCATCGGAAAGTGGGAAAACACAATCTTCAACTTATACCTCCAACCCCTAGTCACGCCAAGCATCATATTCCTTATATGCCCAGCCACAGTACCAACAACAGCCCTCTCCTCCCTACCTGCCATGTACGACTCAATAATCACAGAGCCATCACCAAGCCTAATTACTATGGGCAGGTTGCCAAAATCCCTCTCCAAACTACCCAATGGACCCCTAACCACAACCCTACTCCCACTAACATCAACCTTAACACCATCCGGCACCTCAACACTCCTAAAAACATACGGTTGCCTAGCCATCAAAACGCACCGCCCAAACCCCTATTAAAATATTTAGCGCCATGCGCACCAACACCCCTTTCACACGGGTAATTCCATGAATCCAAGACGCAAAACCAACCAATATCCTTATATATTAGAACTAACGTGGGTGCAGGACAGCTAGGTTTAAAAATCTAACATTCAATTTAGTAATAATGATCAATTCCAAAACAACAACCAAAGGACAATCAAGTGCAATCGAGTTGGTACTTATAATACCCGTGATTATCACGGCAATCATAGTCTTCATCCTACTAGTCCCCAACTACTCATACACAGCAGGCTCCGAGGTAAACACGTTTACCTTAAACGCCATGGCGCAATCACTGTTGGAGTACATAATAACAAACCCAGGCAACCCACCAAACTGGGGACTAAACGCAAGCCAACTAAGCTCCTTCGGACTAGCCGTGCCGAACCAACCATACCACCTAGACCCATTCAAGGTACTTGAGCTAGCCTATTGGGAGTTGGCAAATTATAAACAATCGTCCCTGGCGGTATGCTATGCCAATCAAACGGCTACTGGATTTCAACAATTCCTAAGCCAATACGGCATAACGGCACTATATAACTCATTTAATTGGGTTTTAACACCGACAGCGCCAACGTATTGGTTACTTAATTATACGGCAGTTAAGCAAATGCTTGGTTTAGGGAGTAATTACAATTTAATGTTAGTGATATACCCGGTGTTCAGGGTTAAAATCGTACCAATAAACGGTACCCAGTTAGCAACATTCCTCGTTAACGTTACAAAGTTTGACACAGGACAACCAGTACCCAATGCGACGGTTTACGTCTCATACATAGCGATTTCATTTTCGAGCAATAATAAGGAGAATATAGTCGTGGGTAACGTAACGGGCATTACAAGTAGCTCTGGGTCATTTGTATTCACAATAAACATAGCCCCATCATCAACAAGTTTCTACTACATAGACGCATACGCATCACTCGGTGGCTTGGGCGATCATGGACTATACTTCAACTCGACAAATAACCCGTTATTATCCGTAGTAATACTTCCGTCACCAAACGCACCCAACATTAACTGGGTTATCTTCGCACACCCACATGTTTTAAAGGGATGTATATCCACATGCAACCCTGGTCAAACAGCCCTCGGCCTTAGGGTGGTGGGGGTCTTTAAGTCAATATATGGCTACACATTCTCAGCCCTAAACTTCACACTCAATCCAGGTCAGGGATCGGTATCGTATCCAAGTACCTCATGTCAATATTTAACGACGAGTCAGAAAAGTAATAACTATGCGGATTGTTATTGGGCCCTACCTCAGACCCCCATGTTGCTCATAGCCTTTGTTACTAGGAACTCCCAAAGCACGAGTTGTAATACCCCATTAACGCAGATCATAGTCATACCATACGGAATGCTCCCCGAATACTACTTAAGCAATAGGAAAATAATTTTTGGATACTCTGAGAAATACACACCCGTAGGTACTGCTAAATCAATCGTGTATATAGGCGACTCGGCGTATTACGTAACGCTTTATCTGTATTATGGAGGTAACGTCTTTGGTCCAATGAGGTGACTAGTATGGTGAGCCTACATAGTAGTGGTCAAGGTTTGCTCATAGTAGCCATGATCGTCGTAGTGGCTGCGTTGGTCTTAGCGATGTTGTATAGGGTGTTTATAATGACTCCGGCGTACGTGTACCAAAGGAGTATATACTTCGTGTTCAAGTACAATCCGCAACTCGTGGTTCAGGGACTAGCTATGCAGATGAACACTGCACTTCTATCATTTACCAGAAATTACAGCCAGTTCCTGCTCAATTACGGAATCGCAGTTCAATTACCCGCACTGCAGGGTGGCAATTTAGCACCTATATCATTAGCGTCGATACTTAGTGAATACTACAATACAATAATTAATACTGTCTACACACCAACAGGGCTAGCAATACAAACAAGTAATGGCTACTACACGGCTAACCTAAACACAAACTATTACGGCGCTCTATCACTGCTTAATTATGTATATGCAAATAATCGTAAGACCACGTTATACGTAATGATGAATAGCACATACGACATGCCAATCATAGGCATACAAAACCTAAACCTACAGAATACATTTAACTTGACTGCATCAATCGTAAAGCCAACGACATCAACATGTATAGGTAATACACACACCATGAACTACCTAATAAGCACCAGGTGCATTTTCAACTTCGCATCAAACACATACACCTGCACAAACCCCGCATTTACAGCGGCAGGACAAGCCATGAACCTATGGGCACCGTATTACAACGCATTAGTCAACAACCGCATTACAGTTAGTAGTAACGGAATAACAGACACGAACAATAATTACGCAGACCCAGTGATGCTTCTATACCCAATAGATCCCACATCAGCAAATTACGGGTTTAAGGTATCTGCCGTATTTTACATAAGCCCAGGCAGTAACTTCCTTGTGGGGATAAACTTCCTAGCACAATACCCAACAGTTAAGAGCGTTAACTCGGGTAAACCAAACAATTACGCCACAGGTTATTGGGTGAGCGTGTACCCGAGCGGTAATAAATATTATTATTCATATGGAGGACCTGGATACACAACCTCAGGGAGTAGTTCCATAAGTAATGGCATTTGGTCAGGACCGCCAAATCCACTAAATATAACAGTAGTGGTTCAGTGCAGTACTATATGTAGCCCATTCACATCCTCAACAGGTACCGCCACCATCTACATAGATGGCGCCAGCGTTGGCTCAATGAGGGTCGTAATGCCCCAATGGACCCAAACATACTCATCCACATTCAGTAATTATGCATACATCATGGGCGGTTCGGTCAAAAATCCTGTTGGGCCTTGGATAATTGTAATGTTGCAGAATGCGGCAGTAATAAGCGCCAGTGTTAGGGTAACTAACATGTATGTATTACCCACGAATGTGTACGTGGCAGTATCATTAAATAATCAACCAGCCTTAGGCGTAACCCTAAACATACTCAACATAACAACAAGTAATGGAGTTAATTTATTACCTGCACAATACAACGTGTGTAACATAACGAACAACGCAATAATACTCAACGTAACACTACCACAACCAACAGGCTATCCATACAACCAATACCTAATGCTGTTGAACTACAGCGATGTAGTAACCCTGCTAAACCCATTCTCACCAGCCGCACTTAATTACCTGGGTTTATCGGCAAGCAATATTACGGCAATGGCTGCATACATCCTCTTCCTCTACAACCCAAGCAGTAATATCATTTCCGAAGTTCCGTATGTGGCAAACACGGGTATACCAACCCTACTCCTATTCTATAACAACACAGACATATCGACTTACAATGGATACATCGCATTAACGCCAGTTAATGTTGCAGCAAGCCTTTCAATAATACCTACAATACATAGGGATTTGCAAATATACACAATTAGAGAGTCACTTATACACGTAGTTACAGGCTACACACCACTTAATTACACAATACCACAGGGCATAATAAATGAGGCTGGTTTACCCACATACTACTCCAACGATATTATGGAGTTTTACTACTCACCAAGCCAAACCCACGAATCGTTACCAATCACGTATGCTCCAACGACAATATTGAACTGCAAATCCAGCACGGGTTATGTAAATTATGGCTTATTCCTTGTTAGGTATGGCAGTTACTGGGGCTACTGTAGTTACGGGTCATTACAGTACTCAAATGGTGCGTGTTATCCATTAAGTTCGTCAATAGGTGGTTGCTGATGAGGAAGGTAGCCGTTAAGGGTCAGGCTAGGATCATGGAGGCCATAGCCGCCACAATAATAATACTAATACTCGCAGTACTGATGCCAATACTGTTCAAGGCGCCAGCGACAACACTGAGGAGTGAGATTCAGGTTGGTGAGGAGCAGTATGCATACAACATACTCTATGACGTGTATGCAAACCCGCAATTCCTAAACTACATACAACAGGGCAATTGGCCTGCCCTGAAGCAGTTAATGGATACAACCATAGGTCCACAGTTTAATTGGTTCCTCTGCGTAGAACCACTTACTAAGGCGTTGAATATAACGGGTACGGAAACACCCTACTATGTAGGGATACCAATACAGATAATCCCAACAGGTGCCGGGAGTTACGCCGAGTTAACGCTCAATCTTAAAGTAATGAATTGGCTATTGCCATTAGGTTATTCAATAAATACGTCATTACCGTTATCAAACGTATTCTTCACAACAAGTAACGGTAAGCCAGTCTACTGGTGGGTTCAGAGTTACGATCCAAACACAGGAAACGCTGTCATCTGGTTTATGACAACGTCGACGAGGTTGACGATGTACGTGTCGAGAAATGGCACATACCCATACAATCCACTAACTAATCAGTACTGCACGACGCCGTACTGCCCACCATACGGTGGGCTAAGCACATTCGAAATAAGGAGCCTTGGTGCATCCCAATCACTGAATAATGGGGGTTCCGTGTTTAGCGGATCTAGCGCCACATATTATGGCTTCACATCACAAAATACAGAATGTAGTGGCGTATCTCCATCGACACCATTAATACTAACAACTCCTGAAGGCTCGTCGGCATCATGCCAATTAGATACTGAATTAACAATAACAAGCCCGTTAGTACTTGGCTTCTTGACCAAGTTCGTATCTGCAATACCTGGATCGACACTCACGTTAAGTATGAATATTATTGTTAATGTCGTGAGTGGTGGTTCTACGTTATTATCACAAACAATACCGATTCAAGTAACGTACACGTACAACCAGAATAATGAGAATATATCATTAACCGTTAATGGTAATCAAGCATCTCTCCTAGGTAATTATACTTATCTCTCGGGATCATTACTCACAATAATGCCATCATTGCAAGCATGCCCTGGCGGTTTTGCAATAAACATAACCACCTCCCTCCTAACCTATGATTATCTATCAGGGAGTAACTTGCCAATGCTTAATAGTAGTTATGCAACACCATGTATTACTGGTGTCCAGCTAAGCCAAGTATCAATAACAACGCAGTTGAATGGCATAAGCATACAACAAACCTCACCGTATAACCCATACTACCTTTATAGCACGACCAACGTCATTTATGACCTATGGATAGCCCCGCTCCCATCAACAACCTATGTAAACCCAGTCTTCATAAATTATGAGTGTCTCAGCAATGCCGTACCCCCAAACTATGCCTATCGATTCGCAGAATTGCCATTCACACCAACAGCCGAGGCTTACACGATCGTTCAATTACAGAATGGTTCTTATTACCTAGCCCTAATAGCTCTTCAGAGTTTGAGCGGGGGGTGATTGGGAATGGAAAGGGCCAGGTCTACGGTCAGGTCTAGGAGGGGTCAAAACGAGGTTGTGACAACGGTAATACTCATAACCGTAGTGCTTATCCTAGCTGCAATCTTCATAATAATATCAATGATTAATTTTGGGAAGGCTTCGGCATCAACATCCCTATCTTTAGCTGAGTCCTTCATGACGGATGTTGCTGACGATATTGAAGCATCAATGTACAACCCAGGAACGGTACTTGTTTATCCAATACCAGGTACACAGTATGGAATGTTCAATTTCGTGAATAATTACTGTAGCATAACAATAAATGGTGCCACATATACAAGCGGCGCATTAATTTATGGTACACCACCAAACTACGCGTCATTACCCAGCGGTTATATCCAGGTAATCAGGGGTTCGTCAAGCAACGGTGCATATAACGTAATTAAGGAAAGCACCATAATACAGAATGCAGCAGCGCCATTAATATCAATAGTTCAGTACGGCACATCAACAATGAATGGCATGACATACGGAACATACATAGCGCTATTTCCAAGGGTTTTAGTAGTTGATGAATCAAGCAATGTGTATGTCTATATCCCAATATTTAATGTGATCCAAAGTGGACTAAGGAATACCCTTGTTGTCAATATAACAGGCATATCGGTATACACAATGTACGGCACGAGCATAAGTCCACTAACGGTATCCATAAGCGACACCTGCGGCCCCCTATCAAAGAGCCTAACCATAAATAATGTCATGAGTCTAAGGCTTGTAATCATAAATATAACAATGACCTTCAGGTGACTGTTCATGAACGTTCTCGCCTTCATAATAACAACAATAGCCCTACTAGGACTTGCGGTATTTTACGTATGGTATTTAAATACGTACATATCCACGAATCTCTTAAACACCGCGGGCTATACATTATCTCTCGTATCCTCAGCCCTAACTCATGAGTTCCAAAATGCCATCTCCGTAGCCTCGATGGATAATGTGGTTGGTACATTCAACTACACTTTAATGTTACCAACATCCGCAATACCAGTCCAGGGAATGGCGCTCACGTACATAATAACGCTTTACTCGAAGAATTCAGGTAATAACCTAGCTTTACTTTATGCCAACATCACGGTAACGATGGCCATGGGATCACTGTCACGGTCAGTAATGAATAAAGTCCTTATTTACTCATCAACCCAACCCTACACCATAACCGCATATAACTGTGTAAATGTAAATAATGGTACCGTAATTTTGATTAGCCCAGGATTAAATTCAATGCGTGATTGCACATGGACCAGCGCCCAAATCCAAATGGGTGATGCGATAATTAGTATTACGAAATAAAATTAAACCGTATAGCCTGTGAGTGCTTTGCAGTATCAATATAATAAGAACATTAAAACTACGATGAGCTTACGCATCCCTAACCCTTATTAGGAGTGGTCTCCTAAGTGGGTTCATGAGTCCAGCCACGTAGAACTCCCTAGTACCCAACTGCGCCAGCGTGGATTCACTAACATCGGCCAGGTCCATGTATGCAGCAATCTCCCTGAGGTCCCCTTGAGCGCTCAACCTGCTGAAGAAGACCGTGCCCAAGTTGGCCCTCACACTAGCCCTAACATCCCTCGCAATCCTTTGGCTAGCTATAACTAGCGACAAACCCCATTTACGGCCCTCCCTAGCCGTGGTCTCGATAACATCACCGCATATGGTCCACTCGTTCTCCGGCACGTAATTCTGGGCCTCATCAATAACGAAGACTAAGTCCAATGGTTCCCTCCTCTCCTTAACGAGCCTCCATGCCGAGTCGATTACGTCAGCAATTATGGCCTGCTTAACAACAAGCTCCGGGTCTAGGCTTAGATCAATCACCACCAGGTTTGATTTTAAAGCATCATTCACAATATCAATGGGTTGGGTAACCCTTTTATTCAACTCCTCAAAGAACTCAGACTCTATGAAGTAATCAATGAAGAGCCTAGCCTTCTCAACAGTCGAATCCCTGGCACCCAAACCCCTCATACTATCAACCAGGTGCTTCGTGAACAACGCCTTATCCCACCTAACCACCTGGTCACCCTGCCTACCCTCAACCAACTGCACCTGCTGCCTTCTTACTCCCCTCTCGCCCCTTACATACGTTATCACCGCAACCTCGAGATACTCACCGAAGGTTTGCCAATTCAACCTAGCCTTATCAGCAATAACCGAGGCTATCGTTGGTGGCGAAATGGCGATATCCTTCGAGGTTACTACCCTGCCCTTAAAATGCGGTACATAATCAACACCACTGTGGTCAAATACGACAACATGCTTACCAACCCTAATCAACTCCTCAATCAAAGCCTTAACCAACCTGGACTTGCCAACACCTGTGGCTCCGAAAACGCCCACGTGTTGATTTACGAAGGTGGCGTCTAGGTTAATGGGCCAGTTGCTGTACTTATGGTTACCGAGTAGTATTGGTGTATTAACCTTAACATAATCACTAAGGAATCTGCCATCTTTAATAACATAGACCTTAGAGCCTGGCGTGGGCACATGCCTAACTTCAAACACGGACTTTGTACTCGGCCTTATTGATGCATAGAGTTTCACAACAGCTGAAGTGAAGGGCATGAGTATCGTCTGATCAAGAACCTCAGGCCTATCGACAAACGGCGACCTAACCCTATCCCTAATCAACGGCTCAAGCTTCGTAACGTTCCTAATAACACCGAGTAGTAACTCATCCTCAAGGGATGGATCATGAATAAGCACCAACTGCTCCTCAAGGGCCAGGTGCTCGCTTTTCTTGTAGAATTGTATAGGCACGGAGCTAACAGAAGCCCCGCTTGTCGTAATACCAATCTCCAGGCAACACCTATCAAGCATCCAAAGGAAAGATCTCAGGTGGCCTTATAAATAACTATTGATGAAACATTATTAACTCACATATAACTTATGCAATCTATGAGAACGTTGTACGTTATCTTCCTATGGTCAGTGTACAGCGGGATATCGACGAAGGACCTAGAAATAGTGCTGAGGGAGATGGGTGTAACTAGGGAGGAGAAGAAGTGATGTTCAAGTCCCACATAAATAACCCTTAAAAATAAACCTCGATATTTTAATCGATGATCCCAAGGGAAACGGGCTTAATCCTCGCCCTTGATGTTGATTGGGATGTTGATAAATCAGCGGCTTTCTTAGGAAGTATTAATGATTTAATTGATGCTGCTAAGATTGGTTGGTTTCAATTACTAAATATAGGACCACGGGAAATTAGGGAATTAGTGAATAAGGTTGGTAAGTACTTCCTTGCAGACCTAAAGCTTGGCGATGTTTCCCACATAAATGAGTATGTGATAAGGAGGATTCACGACCTGGGAATTAACGGCATAATAATGCACTCAGTGGCTGGTAAAGACAACCTAACCGGCCCAGTTAGGGTCGCTAGAGAACTTGGTGTTGATGTGTATCTATTAGTCTCCATGAGCTCGGGTGGTGAGTTGTACGATACATACCTGGAGTATAACGTGGAATTAGGGGTTGAGCTAGGGGTTAGCGGCTTTGTCGTCCCTGCAACAAAGCCCAATGTAATTAGGAGGGTTAGGTCGATGGTTGGGGGTGGTTATCAATTACTATCGCCTGGTGTTGGTGCTCAGGGTGGTAAGCCAGGTTGTGCAATTGCCAATGGTGCCGACTTTGAGATCGTTGGTAGAGCCATATTGACCAGTCCTGATCCTCGAAGAACAACACTAGATTTTATAGACCTAATTAGGAAACCAAGTTGTTAATCCGGCATAACCTTATCAATGGGCATTAACCTACTCCTCCAATCAGACACAAGCTCTAGTACGAGCATAGTCTCCGTTTGGGCAATATCCGGGTGCGTTGGCAGGTAATTGATCAGGAAGTAACTTAATTGCCTTAGATCCTTAGCCCAAACCTTGAGGAGTATATCATAATGCCCAGTTATTATGAACGCCTCCTCAATCCACGGTAATTTGGGGTCTTCATCACTATCCTTGAGTATTTTCTCAACAAGCACCACCTGGGCTGACTTGGCACCACTCGGTGCGCTCCTCCTAACGCTAATTAGAACAAACGCTAACAATGAGAAACCGACCTTTAGGGGGTCGATTACAGCTCTGTAGGATGTTATGACACCATCACCCTCAAGCCTACTTAACCTGGTCGCAACAGTGGTCCTCGGCCTATTCAGGATCTCGGCTAACCTACTTAATTGTAATCTACCGTCTTTTTGAATTTCCCTGAGTATCTCCTTATCCAGTTTGTCGAATATCATTTCCATTAGGATAGAAATAGGTACTTTAAATTCTCTACCGGAATAAAAATAACATGGGTTTTAATGATTTAATTAAACTATTCACCTTACGCAGGCGCCCAGGCAATCTTATACTTAGCCTTCCAATCCTCAAACTCCTTCTTCTCGGCATCAGATAGCGCCTTGCTGAACCTGTACCAATTAGCCTTGCCCTTAGCCGAGTCGGGTGCCTCGCTAGTCTTCCATATGCAGTTCACTGGGCACACCGGCACACAGCTGAAGTCATCCTTACACATATCCCATATTAGTCTTGCCTTACCGTTCTCATCAAGCTCTAGTGCCTGGTACGGACATACTGAGACGCATGCACCACAGCCGATGCATATATCCATGTCTACTACAACCTTCTGGAACGGGCCTGTCTTCTCTGCCATACGGGATAGTAAGGCTTTAGTGGGGTCTTAATAACTATTACTATTGGTACTCTGCATACGAGGTATCGATCATGCAGTACCAATAAATAAATAGACTAGGTACTACACACGTCCAAACAATCTAGAGAAGTTCTCACCAATTCTCTCCCACAACTCCTCAACCTTGACACCCTTTATCTCAGCCACAATCCTAGCCGCATCCCTAACCATCGGTGGCTCAAGTGTAATACCTCTATACTCATATGGCCCATCGCTCTCAAGGAGTATTACGTCCAGGGAGGCCTCCTTAGCCACCAACCTTGATTTCTCCTGAATCCTTATCGCAGCATTGATGGATATGTAATAACCATAATCCCTAATTTCGTTGAGAAGGTTAAGCGGACCCGTGTACCAGTGAATCAAAGCTCTCTCCACATCACCTCTCCTAACCAACTCCAGTACATCCCTCCAGGCATCTGGCGCATGAATATTGAGCGGCAGGTCGTAATCCCTAGCCCACGTTACAAAGGTCCTAAAGAACTCCAACTGCCTATCGAAGGTCTGGGGTACAAACCTCCTGTCGAGACCAACCTCACCAATGCACTTAGCCTCAGAAACCAGTTTCTCCAACTGTCTCAGCTCATCTATACTAACCTTATCCACGTTCCATGGGTGAATACCAACACAGGGCACTATATTATTGAACCTTTCGGCAAGCTCAAGAGTCCTCCTTGACGATGGGTAGTCATCTGAGACTCCTACTATGACTATCTCCTTAGTAAATTCCTCGACTCGGCTATCTAGGAATTCATGTAGGTGGGTGTGTGCGTCATAAAGCATTGATCCATTGATTAATTAGTTACTAAAAAGGATTATTGTTGCTGCTCAAGCCTAACTACCTGGGGCTTAACCTCGGTAGTATCCTCAATCCTACCTATCACAACATGCCTAACCGTCTTAGCCAAGGGCTTGGTCTCGCCTATATATACGATATCACCAGGTCTCACGTCAATGCATGGCGGAACCCTGACATGCATCTTCTTCCTCCTCCTCTCATACCTCTTATACTTAGGGTTATAATGCAACCATTCGTGTATTACCACGGCACTCCTCCCATGAATATCCTCAACAGTTACCGTGAACACCTGACCCCTAACGCTTAAGTGACCATGCCACGGGCACTCAGGGTCATTACATACCTTCTTCGGTGGCAGCATCCATGGGATCCCAACATGCCTAACCCTTATGAATTCACCATTGGGCAACTGAACCTTCTCACCAGGCCTAGGCCTCTCTGGCATCTCCTTAACTATTACTTCAACCATCGACCATGAGGTAGGGAACCCCTTTAAAACAATTTCTTTTGCGAACCAAAGGCTTAAATATTAAGGTTGGCAATGATTTATGAGGTCCCAGAGAGGACCGTGGCGGTCCCCGATGAAAACGGACTGACGAACCGCGGGGATTCGCACATCCTCCTCTAAAACAGTGAATTCCGAAATAATCCTTATTAAGACCCAACTTGACCAGTACTATGTATGATGGGTGTTGGTATTTGCAGGGAGTACCCGTAATAATGTTTTCCCTAGCGTCCAAGATCTAGTTACCGGTTTATGGCCCACGCCCCTAGTGAGGCTTGAGCATTTTGGTGATGTTTGGGCTAAGCTCGAGTTCTTTAACCCACTGAGTAGGAGTATTAAGGATAGGACCGTCTTCTTCCTGCTACGTAGGTTCCTAAACGATGGATTGTACGGTGGTCTCGTTGAGGAGGCTTCCTCGGGTAATGTCGCGGTAGCGCTGGCAGCTTTGGCTAATATATACGGTTTTAGGTACAGGGCTTACACAACTAAGCATTTACCTAGGACGACTGAGGTTTTGCTTAGGGTGTTGGGTGCGGAGGTTGTTAAGGTTGATAGGGATAGTATTGATGAGGGTTTTTGGCGTTGGGTTAGGGATAATGCTACTAGGGATGGCGCAATAAACCTTAATCAATTCGAGAACACTGACAATCCAGAGGGGCATTACTACTTCACTGGTGGTGAGATTGTGGACCAGTTCATGAGCATTGGTAGGAGACCGAGGGTACTGATTGCCGGTATGGGCACGGGTGGGCATGTGACGGGTATTGCTAGGAGGCTTAGGGACGCCTTTGGCGATGTTTATGTTGTTGGTGTCGAACCTGCGATTAACAACGTAATACCCGGCATTAAGCGCCTTGAGTCAGGGACTAGGTGGGTCCGTGAGGTTGTTGATGAGGTTATTGACGTTAGCCTTGAGGAGGCTGTTGATGGTGTCATTAGGGTTGCCAGGAGTGAGGGATTACTCATTGGCCTTAGTAGTGGTGCTGTCTTTCAAGCCTTCCTTAAGGTCAGGGAGCGATTAGGTGATGTGACCTACCTATTGATTTTCCCCGATGATATATACAAGTACATAGATATAATTGATCGTTTCGTGAATTCCACGTAAGTTCAGTGAAAGTTTCAGTGTACTGTTTAAATAAAAACCTGGAAGCACTTTTTAACCTGTACACGTATACGTGATACTGATGAGCCCCAGGTACAAGGTCTTCGTCAACAGGAGGGTAGGCAGGGTTTTAGTTAGTGGCAAGCCTGAGGATGAGGCATTAATTGATGAAGGTTGGAGGGTGATTCACGAGAATAATGATTGGAGGGCTGCCTTTGAATTCGCGAGGGATTATGCCGACAAGCATGATTATATTTTGGAGTGGTATCTCGAGGAAGAGAGGGAAGTTTTAAAGGATGCACTCATTAATTGACCTCACCTGCGTTCTCTATCAACCTTTCTAATAACATCTATTATTATATCCACAGCCCTCTCGGCAAGCTCCATCGGTATATTAAGCGGTGGTGCAATTCGTATCGTGGATTTCCCAGAACCTATGACAGCAACACCCCTTTTAAACGATTCATAAAGTACCTGCTCAAGCTCCTTGGTGGCGTACTCCTTAGTCTTCCTGTTCCTAACAAGCTCCACACCAATCATTAAACCAAGCCCCCTAACATCACCAATAAGCTCAGTCCTATCCATCTCCTCAATGAACCTACGCTTAATGTACTCACCAACCCTCTGGGCGTTTGTCAATAGGTCCTCCTCAGCTATTATGTTTATTACCTCAACACCCGCAGCAAGCGCTACCGGGTTACCACCAAAGGTGTTTGCGTGGGACCCCCTGGGCAGGTCCATAACGCTTGCCCTACCAACAATCGCGCCTAGAGGCAAGCCTGCGGCTATTGCCTTAGCCATCGTTATTATGTCCGGCTCCACACCCCAGTGCTCAATTGCGAACCACTTACCAGTCCTACCAAAACCAGCCTGGACTTCATCATCCACAAGCAATATCCCGTACTTATCAGCCAACTTACGCAACCCTGGGAAGAAGTTTCTTGGTGGAACTACGTAACCACCCTCACCCTGTATTGGCTCGAAGAATATTGCCGAAACCTCGCTTGGGTCAACCATTTTGCCAAATATCCAATCCTCGATATAACCAAGGACAGCCTCACCGCACTCTTCCTCGCTCAATTCCTTACCAAACGGGCATCTGTATGGGTATGGGTACGGTACATGAATCACGTTGGGTAACATTGGGTTGAAACCAAACCTCTGTATTGGCTTACTGGCGGTTAAGGCCATTGAGCCGTACGTCCTACCGTGAAATGCGCCTAGGAATGCCATTACATACGGTCTCTGATTCCTGAAGTGCCCCCTGGCTATCTTCAACGCACCCTCTATCGATTCAGTACCAGAGTTCATGTAAAAGACCCTCTTATCGCCACCTATAGGCACGATATCCCTAAGCATTGATGCATGCTTAATCAATAGCTCATAGTAGAAGTCGGTCATGCTGTAGTGGGTGAATAACTCAGCCTGCCGTTTAATGGCCTCGACAATACGTGGGTGACTATGGCCAACATTCATCACAGCAATGCCTGAATTGAAGTCTATGTACAGATTACCATCGACATCCTCAACAACAGGCCCATAACCCCGCCGAATAACCAATGGGTACCACCGACCAAAGGATTGCATTACCAGGGATTCATCTACTTTGACGATTTCCTGAGCCTTCGGGCCAGGCGGTTCAACAACTATTTTAGGCACGTCCTTAACATCTATTGGCCAGTACCACCTAAGTGACATACATTCACCCCATAATTTACCTCATTAATAAATTCTTCTCTATAGTTATTCATCATAAATAATTAAGTAAATAAGTTATATTTATTATAATAAAGACTATTTAGGAATCAATAACTTGAGCCCAGCCAGTGTTGGCGTGATCACCGCCCTACCATCGGCTAAGTACCTAACCTTAACTAGGTTCATGCTTGAGACCCTTATTAGCGCCTTAATAACGTCATTCCTAGTGACACCCATTGATTGGGAGACCATGTCTATTAAAGAGCCCATTGTTGTGAACCCGAGCTCATTCACGGTCTTCAAAATCTCCAACTCAACATCACCCAACTGCGACCTTGTCTCTATAAAGTTGTTGTTGACTGTACCTGCGCCAAGCTTAGTCATTATGACGTCAGCACTGGATCCATTGCTAACCCTTATTAATTTACCGAAGACCTCCTGGGGTACGTGGGTTGTGGTTATTATTAAATCATCAAATATGCCGAGATCGCGTGGTAGCCTATTCGTGACCACGTATATGTTACCAAAACCCCTAACCTCCTGTAGTGCATCCTTCATCTCATCGATGTAGTCCGTGGTTATTACGACAGAACCCCTGGTGTTTGTACTAGCCATGTGCGCAAGTATTACTGATGAGACCATGGACTTTATGGGCTCAATAAGTGGTATTGATACACAACCCCTGTTTATCGGGCTCCAGATATTTAGTGTGTTCATGATCCTCATGTAGTAATAAAGTTTCGCTGCGTTGTAATCCACGTAAGTCTCCAGTATGTAATTTATGGCGTCAAGGAGTGTGTTAGAGCTAAGCAATGAATCAAGTAGCAGCCTTGAATCATCATCACTAAGATTTAGTATTCTACTCCACAGGACCGCCACCCTAACGCTGATGCTAGGGTTTAGGTTTATGTTTATCCCCGTACTATTATTGGGATTATTGCATATTGTGGAGAATAGAAAATCACCACTAGGCAGTATACCGTGTATTAGGTGGTCAAGTCCCAGGGACCCGTAAATCAACCAAAGACCCATTTAACAAGACCTACAACCGCACCATTATAAGGTTATTATTGAATTACAGGGTAATCCCTCAACCAATGGTGAGGTGCTGTAATGATGTGAGGAATATTTTAAATGCAGAATTCTCAATCTCTGTTGAATTCGATGAGGCATGTAAGGCTTATGGCTGTGGTTTCGTCGTTATTGACGCTTTTGAGTAGTTTCACGTATAATATTGCGATAACCAGGAAAATACCCACTGTGGGTTTGGGCTTATTATCGCTCTTAAATGCATCCATTGCCTTCTCGCTATTACCAACGGCAATCCTCGATTTCGCATATCCAAGGCTCGTTGCCAGGGATGATGGTGTAAATATAAGGTCCGTGTTGGGTGTATCCTCAATATTTTACCTGGTAACGATGATACTCACCACAGCCTACCTCCTAGGTGTTTGGATTAAGATGGGACAATACGCATTTCTAGTGCTCGTGGTGGCTCTGTTGTCTGAGGTCACCTACTATCTTCAGTCGGTTACGAATTCCGTACTAATGGTTAAGGATAGGGGTAGGTTCGTTATTTCATCGATAATACAGTCAATTATGAAGTTCGTAGTAATCCCAGTGATTATGCTGTTTAAATGGTCTGTTGATGCTGTACTATGGTCAACGTTCGTTATAGTCTTCATACCAACACTCTACTCATTCATCTACACCTTAAGATTCAACCTGAACATTCATAACCTACGTAGATACTTCAGGGAGGTCATTAACGCGTCCTGGGTACCACTCATGGGTTATGCCATAAACTCCTTCAGAGCCCTTGATGCCATATTCATAGGCCTTCTCGGTTACGCCCAACTGGGTGTTTGGTATGTACTATTCATACTCAGTAAGCCCCTTGCTTACGGCAATACTCTAGTGAGCATAACGTATGGGGAACTACTTGAGAGGGAGAGATTTGGCATTGTTTACAGGGACTTACTAATCATCCTCTTCATATCCACCTACGTCATGTTAGCCCTAGCCCTATTCCCCACAATCTACCTAAACCTTGTTAGACCCGGCATGGAGGGTGAGTTCAACCTACTTATCCTTCCCGTATTGCTCATGGTCATTAGTGGTGTTTTGGGGAATGTTAATCAATTCATTAGTAATGTGATGCAGGGCATAGATAAGAAAGATATCATCAGCGAAAGCATAAGGCCTGGGGTTTATCTGGGCAGCTTGGTGCTTTATGCCCACTTAGCCGAGCTTGCCTTCACGGTGGTCTACCTAACAACAATGGTACCCCTAATACTCCTGTTCAAGTACTTAGGCTTTGCGTACTATGCCATCCTAGGCGCTCTAGTATCCTCGCTGCTTGCGAATGTAACCGCGTTATTATTTAGATTGAATAGGCTTGGTCACCTTAGAACTATCTTTGGCGGCAGTAATTTATTAAGGGATTACCTGGCACCACTCGTTGTTTCCCTAGCCCTATTACTGGTGGTACGGCATTACTGGGTCATTAAGCTTATGCCAAGTATCTACATATCGCTTATGCATGTTGTTGAGGTATCAATAGCCGTCCTCCTGGTATATACAGCAGTATCAATCCTAATATCAGGAACCATGAGGAGGTTAATCAGGGAAATGATGGGTAGGGTTTTAAACGTGATCCTAGGTACGTAAGGAACATCAGGACTTTAATGGGGACCACTTCCAGGATAGGGCTGCGTATATTACGTAAAGCAGGAGTGCATTAAAGAATGCGAAGACCACGAGTGAGCCATATAATAAGCCCGGCTGCACCTCCACAATCTGCAACAGGGCGTTCAATTGCGGTGTCAATAATGTGGAAACCTTGAGCGTGTCAGCAACCTGCAATGTGAACTGTAGACCATACGCCTTAACGAGCACGGGGACGGCATTTAGTGGAGGAACTATTGCATACGGTAGGTGGGCAAGTCCATTCATAACCTCGGCACTGTCCATTAGGGCTAACACGAGGATCAGCTTTAGTGCTGAAACAGCCCTATTTACGTACTTGAAGGAGACCAGTATCAACACGAGTAATATCAACCCTAGGGCCACATCTGCATAGAACACGCTGCTTAAGTTCATTGTTGGTTCATAGACCGAGTAGAGCGCTGAGGGTAGGTATGCAGGCGGTTTACCTAACATTGACCAAGCCACAGTTGGTGAGTAATTATAAACCTCATACACATATAAGCCAGCAAATATTGCGTAGAGTGCGCCAGAACTAAGTCCAACCCAGTTACCGATTCTACACCCAGTGAGCCTATAATCGCTCTTGTCCACCGAATACCTCCAACCAAATATTGCCGATATCAATATACCAGTCAGCGCAATTGCACCGAAGAGTGTGGCTAGGAATAATGGTACATATGTTGGGTTGTCAAAGACCTCACCCCAGTTGATGCCTAGAGTGAAGCCCACAATAGATGTATCGCTTTTGAAGACCTCAACACCTGCTGGGTAGTTTATGAAGGCAAAAACAAGCCTAAACATTGCAGGTATTATTGTTAGGGCTATGGCCATCCCATAACCAACCAGCACATGTCTCATAGGCGAAATCCTACCAAAACCCCTATAGTAAAAGCCTATGAAGGGTAATGCTATGGCCACACCAAACACTATCGCAATGCCCCACACAGGCCATAGAAGTGCCCCCGCTATATTCGTGAACACCGGTAGTAATCCAGCCAGGAAGACTGTTATTATGGTGCCAAATAAACCACCTATTGCGTATACTGTGATTAAGTAACTAGCCATGCTATGTGCTAGATCAACATAGACCTGCTTGTTACGCCTATAGCCAAGGTACTCAAGGGTTGGTAGTAACCAACCTAGGCCAAGTACTGTGTAAACCAGCGGTAGATGCACCGCGAAGGCCCAGGCAATTAAGCCCACGGCTATATATGTTGCGGAGACCATACCCACCACCTCAGTATTCAATCACCTTGGCTTCAATCCTTGGCTTCCTTCTTGTGTATAGGTAGACCATGTAGACGGCTAGGGCTGGCATCGCCACCTCCACTATAATCACCAACGCAGCGAGCCAAACCGGCATCGATATTGTTGGGTTCAATAAGCCACCGGCGCCAACTGGGACTCCGGTGATTATTGGCGGGCCACCGCTTGGGTTTGGATCGGCCTGTACCAGGATAAATGGGTATCTACCACTCTCTGCGGATACCGCTCCTCCAATTGCTGCAAAGGCAGCAAAGAATGGGATTAAATAAACACCGCTCCTTTCGAAGAAGCTAGCCAAGGACCTAGTCCAACTAAGGCGGCTGAAGTAGCTTGGGAATAAGTACCAGAGCGATAATGCACCAGTCCAAACGCCAAGCAGTATCCCGAAGATTACCATAAAGACCATGTAGAACACGAACACAAAGTCAGGGGGTCTCACCGATGCTGGCCAGCTATAGTAGCCCCAGAATGCGTGGTTAAATGTTCCATAGGCGACGAAGCTTGTTAATGGGTCAACCTTAAGACCGCTCCAGAACATGCCCTCAAAGGCAGCCAACTTAAGCGGATCTAAATCGGTAACTAATTCACCCTGGAAGTGCCCTACCACGAACCCCTGTATTGCTGTTAATACGGCAATGGTTGGTACGAGAACCTTAAGCATCATAAGCCTTTCGGGCTTCCTATCACGTACGTATAGGTACAGGTAAATAGCTGCCACGACAGACCAACTGAATATTACGGCA